>Ga0302244_1002069_pt1 | contig 10729 bp, 8 predicted proteins | sample AAG_UR_Phe_MG_FD_193513 | JGI IMG/M metagenome (GOLD analysis project Ga0302244, IMG submission 193513) | Enriched activated sludge microbial communities from anaerobic digester in WTTP, New Holstein, Wisconsin, United States - AAG_UR_Phe | ecosystem: Engineered > Bioreactor > Anaerobic >... | reverse complement strand
TATATCACTATTATTATCAATGCTTAATTTGAATTCACCCGCAGTTAAACTTGAAGCAAAGCTAGCTTTTACAACTAACTCATATTCTTGTCCAGCTGGGATAGTATAGTGAGCAGTATCTAATTGGTTGAAAGTAATAGTTCCGTTGGTTGTTGGTGAACCATTAGCAATATTATTGGAAACTGATTTCAATAATTTGCCATTTAACCACAAGCTTAATACGGAAATATTATTATTAGTGAAAGCTGAATTTGTGGCAGCCGTACTTGTTGCTGAAGTTAATTTAACCGATTGAATCTTTACCGGAGCAGCATTACCAGCTTTTAGTTTACCTTGATAAACAACAACATCGGTTGCACCACCAACAACAGAAGTATTTACTAATACAGTTGGGGTTAATGTTAGAGTTGCGTTTTTAACTGTAATTATTGAACCGGTTACAGAATTTGGCGTAATATTATTAATATCAGCGCCAGAAACATCACCTTCAATATCCATACCTGCACTTTCTAATGTTACTTTGAAAGTTTCATCAACAGGAGCAGATTCTAAAACATCAGCTCTAATTTCAAAGGTTTTGGTATTGCCTTTGGTTAATGATATTTCATCAGCTAACTTTAAGGTGTGCTTCTTAGTAGCGGAAGATGTGGCAATTTCTAAATCATAAATACCACTGGTCATAACATCCTTCATCTCAACATTCTCTAATAATAATGTTGTGCTACCAGTTCCTAATGTGATATAGAAGTTTGCCGGATCAATGTCTTTTAAAGTAGCATTTTCGCCATTTGAGGTTAATTTTAAAGTAGCAAGTACTACATCTTTATCACCTGGCTTTACATCTTTAGCAGGAGTAGCGGCTTTATCCATATCAATAGTAAAGTCGCCAGCAGCTAAAGTAACAGTGTTAGTACCGGCATTAAGTGTACTGCTTACAGAAAGGCCAAAACCATGAGTTTGACCAACTGCAGCTAAACTTGTGCTTGGATCTTTTAAATATAATTTAATAGTGTCACCAGCACTGGTAATGCCAATATCACCTCTTACTTCAACAGAAACGCTATCTCCTTTATCAATAGCATAATTATTTAAAGTGAAAGTTGCATAACGATCAGCATATGATCCGGTAGCTACCTTTTCACCGTCAATAAATAAAGCTAAGTTGGAAACGATATTGTTTGAGTTTGTCCCTTCGTTGTAAAGGCTAATTGATTGTAGTAAAGCATTCTCTTCATTATTAGCAGCTAAGGTAAAGTCTGCTAATAAAACATTGTCTTCACCAAAACTAACTGTATCATTTACAGGAGTTGGAGTAACAGTGATTTTGCCAACAGTAGCATCAACAACTGACATTAAATTCCCGTTAACTGGGAAAGAGCCAGTTACATTAGCAGCTGTTGCAATAACATCAGAAGCGCTAGCTATACCTAGACCATAGCTACCAGAAGTAGCATTAATGGTTGCTTTAACTGTTAAAGTTTTAGTAGCGCCAGCGGCAATGTAAATAGGAGTGGCAAAATTAAAGGTTGCTTTTCTTTCAGAATTGATTGATTTAGCATTACCAACTTTTGTATTGCCGTCAAAAATGGTTACATCATCAATGTTATCAGAATTACTTAAACCAAAAGCGGTTACAGTAAGACCGGAAACATTAATAGCACCATCATTAGCAGCAGTTAAATTGACTTTTAAGAATTCTACGGCAACCGCATCAGGAATATTCATTGATGCTGGAGTCTGTGAATTCAAAGATACCATTAAACCAGAACCAGTGATAACTGGACCAGTTGTAGCACCTTGGTTAACTTTAACTAAAGGAGCTTCCATACCAGTTATATCAGTACCACCAGCAGTTAAAGTATTAGAAACGGTCAAAACATATTTAAACCAAAAGCGGTTAGCAGCCATAGCAGCTTCACTCGCAATTGAGCGATAGTTTGTACCGTCATAGTAATAAACAGTAGGATTGTTTGGATTCTTTACTAAAGAACCGACTGGAATTTGGCCATCAGGTAAAGGAGTACCAATAGTATAGTTGGTGAAGAAAGAATCAGCTAAGTCAACAATTCTCTTGTTCCAGTTTGTACCATAAAGAGAAGCTGCCTGAGCTTCAGTTTGAATCTTTCTTAATACACCATTTGGTTCAACAGCGTATACCGAAGGATCGGTAGTAATCTTCACGAGAACTGTACCTGGTCTAATGACCACATTTCCTCCTAATGGATAGCTTTGTAATTCAGCAGCTGGAATTGTTACCACGCCACTAAAATCAGCAAACCAGGAGAAATAGGTAGCTTCGTTCGGGAAGACATATCTTTTGCCATCATCGCCTAAGTAGTAAACAGAAGAAAGACCTTCCATTTTAATCAAATCACCGGCTGAAGCAGCAGCTGACGCTGTTGGAGCAGTTAAGCCGCTCATTGCGATGACTGATAATGTCATTACGCTGACGACAAAAAAATTGCGTAATTTTTTCATAATTAAGTAATTAACATTATTTTCCGGTTGTCCTTGACCTAAAAGTCCGAACAAACCGTAAATAATAATTTTGTCCATTCAGCTTATTTTTATTAAGCTTCTTGATTTTAAGAAGCGAACGGAATCGGATTTGTCAGTAAATCAGTCGGAATCCCGCTTCACCAACCTAATTTGGCTTAAGGCGAAGGCCGGCCGACCTCTAAACATTAAAGTTCTGCCAGCCGTAGCGCGTGTTGCCACTGGCTGGAGAAAAGCTAAACCGATTTACCGCTTCCTCAGATTCTGTCTTATTCTTATAAACATGGAAAGCTAATAAATGTTAGCTAAATGGATGATTTTTAAGTTTGTAAGGGGCAAACCGTCAGCCCAATTAAGGACTAGACTCGACCTTGATAGGTCCGCCAATTCGCATAGCTATTTCCGTAAACGGAATTAGAAACGCGAACTTGTTAATTTATTTCGCTAGATACAAACTAACAAGCGCGCGCTTAACGAACACTAGTAATGAACACTGGTTTTATTTAATACTGTCATTAATTTCGTTTAACTTATTAATGACATTCTCGTAATCTTTATTCTCAAATAGTTTTATTGCTTCTTCAATAATTTGATCACTGGGTTTTTTTGGTGTTTCAGTGCTTTCCGTGATTAGTTTAGCAACTTCATCAGTTGAGCTTGCTAAATCAGTAGTTTCTTCTTTAGCAGTATCTTTATCTTTAGTATCTTCTTTTGTATCTTCTTTTTTGACGGCACTAGTCGCTAAATCAACTTCTACTTCAGTTGTTTCCGTACCAGTTATTTCAATTCCATTACTCTCTATATAATCCTCATCAATCGCAATTGAGATGACATCTTCTTCGGTTGGTGTTGAACTAGCTTGACCTGATTGATTTTGATTTTGTGTTTGTGCCGCTGCTCTTTCATTAATTTTTACAATTTTATTTTTCGCGGTTTCAATTTCTTTAGTGAAACTTTCATTTAATTTTTCTACTTTTTGTGAGTTAGCTTCGGTATTAAATTCCGGATTGGCTAAAACAGTAGAAATATCACGAGCATGACCGGTAGCAAATTTAACGGCTAATTTATCTCTTTCACCCGGATCTAAAACTGTGTTAAGTTTGGCTTTTTCTGAAATAATACGGGCAATATATAAAGAATCATTTGGTTTAGCATGACTAAAAATACGATGGGTAAAAATACTGCTCACCACTAAAACGATAAAAAAGACACCCAAGGCAAAAACCGGTTGTGAAGCTGCTTTAGCAACACATTTTAAATTAATACAAAAAATCTCCCAAGCATTTAATTTATTTGCTCCGGAGTTAGAAATCTGAGCTAAAAATAATTCCCGATTACTATTTAACCATTCGGCATCGGGATTGACATTTTTGCAATTATTTAGTTTTTTGATTAAATTTTTTTCTGTCATATTTTTAGCCTTACACCCTAATATACGGATTCTCGGCTAAAACGTTACAGTGAATTACTGCGCTGAGTATCAACTTTTTATTTTCCCCCCTTCTCTTCTTCAATTAATTCTCGTAAAGCCGTTAAAGCCCGATGAATAATAACTCTAATATTACCCCGACTTTTCTTGGTGATATCAGCAATTTCCTCTAAAGTTAAATCATTAATAAAGCGCATGATAATAATTTCGCGATATTCTTCTTTTAATAACGGTAATTTTAGACGAATTAACTTTAAATCTTGCGCATCATCTAAACGACTTTCTTCTTCATTATCAGCGGCAATATCAATGGGATTTCGTTCATCATCCAAAGAAACAATCTTATTACTTTTATCGCGATAATGGTCAATAATCACGTTTCTCGCCACTTTATAAAGCAGGGCGCGCAATGTTTTGGCGTTCTCTAAAGTATTGTTTTGAATATGATTCCAGGTCTTTAAAAAGACCACTGAAGTCAAATCTTTAGCCTCTTCAATGCTACCGATTTTGTAATAAACAAAGCGATAAATGTCGGCCACATTCTCATCATAAACTATAGTAAAAACATCTTTATCACGCTTTTTTAAGCGATCAAAAGTCTTTTTATTACGAAATTTTTTAACTATATTAGCTGACATTTTTTAATAAAAAATAACGGGAAATTTCTACCCCGCCTCACACCATTTGCATTTTTAACTGTCCTTATTCTATCACGACTTATTGAGAAAGGCAAATTAAAAACTAAGTATTTATTAACAAGTAATTCAATGATAATTAAGCAGTTAAAAATATTATTAAGCAAATTATTAAGGAGATTAATCAGAACCCTAATTAGAACCCTATTTAAAGAAAATAATTAGAACCCTAGTTCCCTTTTATCCCTCTAAATTACAAATAAACACTAGGTAAAGTAATTATTTATTTGTCCTTGACTTTTTTAAATATTAAAGCTAAAATTTTAGGACTTTAGTCTATATTTGTTTGGACTTAAGTTCTATTTTTAAGTTTTATTAAAACAACTGGTTAGCAATTGTTAATCTTGGCTAAAACTTCATTAAGCTATTTAAGTCTAAGCTACTTTAGACTTAAATAAGAATATCATGAAACCTATTACTGATTTTAACTTAAATACCGCTGACTTTCCAATTTGGCTTTCTGTTTCTGAAGCCGCTTCTTTAGGTGGTGTAACCAGTAAGACAATCAGACGAGCGCTTAAAGATGATAGTTCTGGATTAGTTTTTAAAATTGTTAAAGATCGTTATCAAATTGAATTTAGATCACTAATAATCTTTCTGCATCGTAATACTAAATTATTAAATAAATTAAAGTTATATGGTTTAGGTCAATATGTTAGTGAGTGGAAAGCTGAAGAAAAAAACTAACTAAAATTTGGCACTAACAAAAATAGTGACCTAAGAAATCTGAAATTTAAAAATCTCCTCTTAGCGGGAGATTTTTTGTTAACAAAAAACCGTCCTAGATTCCGTTAGGGCGGTTTTTGTATTTGTGGAAGTAAATTTCCTTTTAAACCGTTAGGGGAAAAAGCTGAGTTGACTAAAGAACAACGTCTTTAACAGCTTTTGCTAAGCGGAACTTTACCACAGTTTTTGCTGGAATTTTAATTGTTTCACCAGTGGCCGGATTACGACCTTCTCTGGCTTTTCTGCGTACTTTAACTAACTTACCGAAACCAGGAACAATACATTCACCATTTTTCTTAACTTCCTTGTATACCACATCAGCCATAGCTTCCAACAAGCCAGCGACTTGCTTTTTGTTTAATTCGGAAGCCTCAGCTAAGGCAGTAATCATTTGGGACTTTGTCATTTTTGACATAATTTTGCATGGGGCTTATTTAAAAAGCTAATAATTTTGCCTTGAAAATAAGTTCCGTTTAATTATACTCAATATTTATAAGGTTATTATAGCACATTCTAAAAAATATGCCAATAAAATCAAGGTTAATTAAAATTATTTAACTTCGTAGATTAAAGTCACTTCCACTTTTACTTCATTCTGTCCGACCTCAATACTAGGAGTTACTACGCTATCTGCTCGATCCATTTCCAGAAAACCCATTGTTTTATAAGCATTACTATAAGTAACAGGTTGATAATTAGTCTCCAGCACGCCTTTGATTTTTCCCAATTCCATTCCTGTTTCAGCGGCAATCGCAATAGCTTTTTCTTTGGCTTTTGCAATCGCTATTTTTCGGGCTTCATTTTTTAAATCATATTCATCGTCAATCGTAAAATTAATACCACCAATTTGATTGGCGCCTTTTTCCGTGGTTCGAGCAATAATCTCGCTTATCTTATCCAGGTCACGAATTTTTAAAGTAATATTTTGTGAAACCTCATAGCCTAATAATTTTTGCCCCTCTCTATCAATCCAAGTATAAACCGGACTTAATTGATAGTTAGTGGTTTTAATGTCTTTTTCCTCCACACCCAATTCCTTAACCACCGCAATTATTTCATTCATCTTCTCACTATTTTTCTTAGTCACCTCAGCCGCAGTTTTTTTAACTTCTGTTTTTAAACCAACGGTTAAATTGGCAATATCCGCTTTAGCATAAACTGTTCCTGAACCAGTGACCGAAAAACGATCTTCATCAGGACAACAATTTTTATTATTATCAGAATTGTCAGGACGATTGGGAAAATAGAAAGCCAAGCTCATAACGACACCCAAAACCAAGATGCCGATTAAGCTTAAAATAAAATGTTCTTTTTTCATAATTTTTTTTATTTATATAAATTATTTATCTAACTCTATTTGCCACTCTTTAATAGTTTCATAAAAACGATCTTTATTTTCCGGTTTTAGTTCTTGGCCGGGAGGCAAAACTTCGGTTAAAGGATTAATTTTCACGCCGTTTTTTATCATTTCATAATGTAAATGCGGACCAGTAGAAAATCCGGTTGAGCCCACATAACCAATTATATCCCCTTGCTTAACTTTAGCCCCTCTTTTAACAGCAATCTTTGATAAATGCGCATAATTAGTGGAATAAGTGCCATTATGACGAATACCAACCCTATAACCATAAGACCCATCCCAACCCGAAAAAGTAACAGTTCCATCGCCAACACTGCGCACTGGCGTGCCGCTTGGAGCCGCATAATCAATGGCCCGATGACCGGTTGAGACATTAAAAGCCTTAATATAACGCAAACCTGTAGTAAAGCCCGAAGAAATGTACTTAAAGGCCACTGGAGCCTTGAGAAATAGTTTTTGCACTGAAGCGCCATTTTCATCAAAATAACCAATATTTTCCTCGTTTTCCTCAAAATAATAAGTATAATAGGCTTCGCCAGCATTAACATATTTTCCGGCTAAAACTTTGCCCGGTCTAATATATTCACCAGCCAAATATTTTTCTTCATAAATAAAACGAAAAGTATCACCGACACGCGGATCCATAGCAAAGTCAATGCTCCATTGAAAAACATCAGCTAAGGCAATAATAGCTCTTTCATCAATATTATTTTCCTTGGCCGCATCATACATGCAAGTTGCCACTTCTCCGCCCTTAACCACAATTTTAGTTTCATAAGGAATAGGCTGAACAACCGCGCTAAATTCTAAACCATTCTCAGTACTCGTGGCTGTAATCACTAATTCATCTTCTGTATCAATTTTATATTTAATTTCTTTTAGTAAATTATCTTTATAGCCGTAAATAAATTCTAAATTATAACCGGCTCTAATTTGCGCTAAATCATAGACCGGTTTAGCCGCTTCATAAATTTTTGTACTTACTCCCGGTCCAAGTTCTAAACGACTCATTAAAACACCATAAGTATCGCCCGGCTCAATTGTTACTAATTCCTTTCTAAATTCTGGCTCAACTACTGCCACCTCCTCATTAGAATTAGAATTTGCGCTATTATTTAAACTGGCTTGCGAATAAGGATCAAGATATAAAAATAAGGCTACACCAATGATGAGAACGCCAATAATCAAATACGCGAAAAAACTAAATTTTTTTTGCTTCACGTTATTATTTTCTGTCATTTTATTTGTGAAAAATTAGTGGTCGCTAGTGGACTTGAACCACTGGCCTCCGCGATGTGAACGCGGCGCTCTAACCAACTGAGCCAAGCGACCAAAAAGCCCGTTGTTTTTAAGCAATCGGGCTTTAAAAATAAGATTGATTTATTTAAAAACTGGTTCAACAATTGGTCCAGGAATTGGTTCAATGATTGGTTCAGGAGCTGGTCCAGGAATTGGTTGAATACCTGGATTGACGATTGGATTAAAACCCGGATCAATTGATTCAATTTCTGGTTCAACAATTGGTCCAGGAATTGGTTTAATACCTGGCTTAATAGTCGGCCCAACATTTAATCCAGGACCCGGCTTAGTAACCAGGTCATCATTTGATCCAGAGCTTGATCCAGAAGATCCGGAAGATCCAGAGCCCGATCCGGAAGATCCAGAACCTGATCCAGAGCTAGAACCAGATCCTGAGCCGGTATTTGGTTCAGTGCTTGGTTCAGTATTCGGTTCTTCTACTCCTGGTTCAGTAAGACCATTGCCTGGTTGTCCAGTTTCAAATTGCATTTCTTCATTAATAGGTTCATTGCTAAGATCGGGAATAATATTAAAGAAATCAAGCTGAGGAATAGTACCCGCAGCATCCGCGTAAGAAAATTGAAATTCGGCTCTTAAGGCAATATGGCCGTCTTCATAGGCAACCATTCCACTTCGGTCATTAGTCCAATCAATTGTAGTTACATAAAATTTTCCACCTAAAACTTCTTTTTGTGGAGAAATTGAGCTGATGTTATCCATCAAATATTTTTCAAAAACCACTCTGTCTTTCATGGTATATTCACCCATGTAAACATTAGGTTTTTGATTTTGATTATTCGTCGATTTATTAAAATTGGTTAACAAAACGACGATTACAACCACTAATATCGCTATAACAGCGACAATTAGCCAGGTTTTTTTGTTTTCTTTTTCCATAATTTTTATTAATTAATGTTATTATTTTTTCTCATTCTTATATATTTTAAGCTATTTTCATTTTTTAGTCCAGCTAAACCAAGTTTTTTTTGTTTTTTGATCAAGACCAATAGCGGCTAAAAAGGTAGCGATTGGCATAGAGGCAATCACGCCAATACTGCCTACCAAAGTTCTGACAATTTCCGTCGTAACCGCTTCGGTATTAATAGCTCGTTCAAAACTTAAACCAACTTCCCTGTTTAAAACAAATAATAATAAAAGTGGCAAAGCCGCGCCGGCATAAGTGAGGAATAGAGTATTAATGATTGCTCCTAAGTGAGTGTTACCAATTTTATAGGCCAGATTAAAAACTTTTTTCGGTGGTAATTTAGAATTTGCTTCTTTAATGCGTGCGACTGATTCAATTTGACCAACAATAATATCATCTAGCACACCAATCGCTCCGATTATCATGCCGGCTAAAAGTAAACCACGAAAATTAATTTCTACTTGACCAATCCCAATTAAAAAGACCGCTTCTTCCTGGGCTAAACCGGTCAAACGAGTTAATTTAGTAAAAATAATTGATAAAATTAAGGTGAATGTTAATGATAAAAAAACTGATAAAATTGCTAAATGCGATTTCTTTTTCCAGCCCTCAGTTAAGTAGATAATCGTGGTCATGATAAATAAGCCACCCAATAAACTGATCAAAAATGGATCGCGACCATTAAGAATTTGCGGCAAAATAAAATAGAGAATGATAAAAAAGCTTAAAACTAGACTTAACAGCGCTCTTAAACCCTTCAATCTGCCCACTGCAACAACGGCCAAGGTAAAAACAAATATCAATAAATAAATTGCTCCACTGCGCACTACGCCCACCACATAAGCCACTTCCAGGCCACTGGGTTCAGTAAATAAATCAACATAAACCTTATCACCAACTTCATATAAATCAGAACTGGCCACTTCAATTTCCGATATACCTTCATAAACAAATTCTTCACCTTTTCGCTCTCCAGTTAGGGCTTTAAGACGCAAATTTTGTTGATAAAATATACTACCGTCTTCTCTAACATTTTTTTCTTGCGCGATAATTTCAATTACTTCTGCTTTAAAATTTAATCCATTAGGATTAGTTTCCAGCGCTGGATTAGTATTCGCTGAATTAACATCCGCTTGATTAATATTATCAATGTTTAAATTTTCAATTAGCGGACCAGCTGTGCTGGTGGCCGCTAGTTCGGTTTCCGTAATAATGACGTTGCGAGTCGGCAAGCCTAATTCATTGCCGGGTAAATAAGCTGCTTTAGCTTGAGAAGCTAAAAGTAAAGCGATGCCAGCTAAAACAAGCACAAATACCAATTCGGCATAAAGCAAAATTTTTTTCATATAAAAAATAAAGGCTATTTTTTCTGCCTTTATTATACCGAAAATTTTAGATTTTTTCTAATTTTGTTTAATTATTTTTTAATTTAGCTGAACTCTTATGAGCACTTGAGATTAAACTTTCACTCGCGCTTGCTAAAATAAAAAACAAAGTGCCAACTAAAATAATCGTAGCGCCCGATGGCCAATCTAAATAATAAGACGCCACTAGACCAACAAACACAATTAAAACCGCTAACAATATCGCTCCGATAGTAAAACATTTATATGAATTAGCAAATAAGCGGGAAATCGCACTTGGTGTTACCAATAAAGCGCTCACTAAAATAATCCCAACCAGTTTAATACTTAAAATAATCGCCACGGCCGTCATCACATACAACAATAAATCATAAAACCAGGGTTTTAAACCGCTTAAGTGCGCGCCAATCGGATCAAAAGTAACAAATAAAATTT
>Ga0302244_1002065_pt1 | contig 10746 bp, 10 predicted proteins | sample AAG_UR_Phe_MG_FD_193513 | JGI IMG/M metagenome (GOLD analysis project Ga0302244, IMG submission 193513) | Enriched activated sludge microbial communities from anaerobic digester in WTTP, New Holstein, Wisconsin, United States - AAG_UR_Phe | ecosystem: Engineered > Bioreactor > Anaerobic >... | reverse complement strand
GTATTTATCTGACAACAAAAATCCACCCCCTTTTGCTTGAATGAGATTCATAAAGTTGGCTGGCCAGTCGCCGATGGACTTGCCGTGCTTCCCTGCCGAAGCCAATTTTGCGATTGACACAATCCGCATATTAAAAATGATTGTAAAAATTATAATTTCCGCATGCAGGACTCTAAAGGAGCGAAGATGCCCTATATTTCAAATACAGATGCTGACAGGCGCGCGATGCTGGACAAGATTGGTGTCGAGTCGTTTGAAGAACTGATCGCCGCCATACCAGCCAAGTTGCGCATGGACAAACCCCTGGCTCTGCCCGACCCGCTTTCCGAACTTGAAATCACCCGCAAGATACATGCCAGCACCGGCAAAAATATCTGCGCCCAGGGAGCCAATTCCTTTCTTGGCGCCGGGGTCTATGATCATTTCATCCCGGCGGCGGTGGATTCCATCGTTTCCCGACCTGAGTTTTTTACGGCTTACACCCCTTACCAGGCGGAGGTGAGCCAGGGCACATTGCAGTTTATCTATGAATACCAGACCATGATCTGCGAGCTGACCGGGATGGAGATCGCCAACGCTTCCATGTATGACGGCGCTTCAGCCATCGCCGAGGCCATCCTGATGGCGGTGCGCAAAAACAAGCTCCACAAGGCAATCCTGCCCGCCACCCTGCATCCTGAGTATGCAAAAGTGATCAAGGTTTACACCGAAGGCATTGGTGTGGAATTGCTTACCTGCCCCGCCAAAAACGGCAGGCTGGACCTTGACGCCCTCAAAAACATGCTGGATGAGAGCGTCGGCAGCGTGGTGGTGCAAAACCCCAATTTCTACGGCAATCTGGAACCGGTGAACGAACTGGGGCAGATCATCCATGCCAACCCCAAAACCCTGTTCATCGCGGCAGTCGATCCCATCTCCCTGGCGATACTGACCCCGCCTGCCTCCTATGGCGCGGATATCGCTGTGGGGGAAGGCCAGGCCCTGGGTAACAGCATGTATCTGGGCGGGCCGCTTTTTGGATTCTTCGCCACCAAGCTCGACATGGCGCGCGCCATGCCGGGACGCATTGTGGGAGGCACCCTGGATGCCGAAGGTAAGCGGGCTTACGCGCTCACCTTGCAAGCCAGGGAACAGCATATCCGCCGGGCAAAGGCAACCTCCAACATCTGTTCAAATGAATCGCTTTGCACCCTGGCGGCAACAGTCTATCTGAGCCTGATGGGACGGGAAGGGCTGGTGGAAGCCGCGACCCAATCCGCCCAGAAAGCCCACTATCTGGCTCAGGAACTCGCCAGGATCAAGGGCTTCTCGCTATCCTGGCCGGACACGCCGTTCTTTAAAGAGTTCACGCTGCAAACGGCAATCCCGGCGTCGGAGATCGTGGACAGGCTCAGCTCCCGGGCGATCTTTCCCGGAGTGGACTTGGGCCGCTTTGGCCAACCGGATAGGCTGCTGATCGCGGTCACGGAAAAGAAGAGCAAGGCCGATCTGGATGAACTGGTGGATGCCCTGAAGGAGTTGAACAATGAGTAAGACCATTTTTGAACACAGTTCCGCAGGCCGCAAAGGCGCAACCCTGCCCCGGCGCGAGATAGATATCCCCCTGCAAAGCATTATCCCCGCTGATCAACTCCGCGAAAAGCAGGCCCGCCTGCCGGAAGTGAGCGAGCTGGATGTGATGCGCCACTATATCGCGCTGTCCCACAAAAACCACTTTATCGAAAAAGGGCTGTATCCGCTGGGCTCCTGCACCATGAAATACAATCCCAAAGTGCATGAGGCCCTGGTGCGGGATTCCGGTTTCAACAATCTGCACCCCTATCAGCCAGAGGCGACGATCCAGGGCTCTCTGGAAATCCTTTATGAACTGCAGGAACAACTGGCTGAAATCTCGGGCATGAGCAAAGTGACCCTGCAACCTGCGGCCGGAGCCCAAGGCGAATTCACGGGCATCAAGATCATCGCCGCCTATCACAAAGCAAAAGGCAACCATCATAAAACCAAAATTATCATCCCGGACTCCGCGCACGGCACCAATCCCGCTACCTGCTCCCTGGTGGGTTATGAGGTGGTGGAGCTGAAGTCCAACGCTCAAGGACGTTGCGATCTGGAACATCTGAAGAGCATCGTGGATGACAACACCGCCGGTTTCATGCTCACCAATCCCAACACCCTGGGCTTGTTTGAGACCCAACTCGAGCAGATTGCCGAGATCATTCACGGAGTGGATGGCCTGATCTATATGGACGGCGCAAATCTGAACGCCCTTTTGGGAATCGTGCAGCCGGGCAAGATCGGGTTCGACGTGATGCACTTCAATCTGCACAAGACCTTTGCCACCCCCCACGGCGGCGGCGGACCAGGTGCCGGGCCGGTGGGCGTGGTGGAGAAACTGGTGCCCTTCCTGCCAGTACCCATGGTTGCCAAGGCGGGAGATGAATACTATTTCGACTATGGCCACGCCGAGACCTCCATCGGCAAGGTGCACACCTTCTATGGCAACTTCGCCGTGCTGCTGCGTGCCTATATCTATATCAAGATGCTGGGTGCGAAAGGCATCCGCCAGGTTGCGGAAAACGCCCTGATCAACGCCAACTACCTGATGGCATTGATGAAGGATCACTACCACATTCAGCACCTCGAGTATTGCATGCATGAGTTTGTGGCGGATTCAAGCTGGCAAAAGAAAGAGTTTGGAGTAAACACTCTGGACATTGCCAAGCGTTTGCTGGACAAAGGATTTCATGCCCCCACCATATATTTCCCCCTCATCGTGCCGGAAGCCATGATGATCGAGCCCACAGAGACAGAGAGCAAACAGTCTCTGGATAGCTTTGCGGCGGCCATGCTGGAAATCGCGCAGGAAATCAGGGAAAACCCGGAAATGCTACATGAAGCCCCGCTTACAACGCCGGTGCGCAGGGTGGACGATGTCCGCGCTGTGAAGGTGCTCGATCCGGCCTTCAACTTAGGTGACTAATCCTTATTATCTATACCAATAAAGAATTTGGAGAATAAATGAAGAAGACTTTACTGCTGATCCTGCTTGCCCTGGCAACCGTGGCCACGCTCCTGGCTGCCGATGTCAAGCTGGGTTATGTCAATACAGACCGCTTGCTGCTGGAAAGCAACGAAGCGGCTGAAATCTCACGCTTGTTCAATCTGGACAAGCAAAACTGGACCCGGCAGGTGAGAGAGCTTGATGAAGAGATCAAGCGTATGGAACGGGACTTTGAGATTGGCAAGCTGACGCTCAACGAAGCCCGCAAAAGAGAGACCCAGGCAGCCATCGACGCCAAGAAAGCTGAGGCGGGGCGTATGCTGGAGGAATACTTTGGCGAAGGCGGAAAGGCGGAACAGAGATACCGCGAACTGATCGATCCGCTCACTCTGAAGATCCACAATCTGATCAAAAAGACCGCCGAGGACGAGAAATATACCATGATCTTTGACGTGAGCATGGGTACTGTGCTCTACGCCGCGCCCGCTATCGACCTGACCGATCAGATACTGCTGGAACTCAATAAGGATACCGTCAAACCCGCCGATCTGACCCAGCCTGAAGGAACTTCAGACACCGGCACAGACATCAAGCCGGAAGACAAATCCAAGGAATTCGGCGAAGATTACAAACCAGACAAGCCATGAAGAAATTCAAGCCCGCGCTCAACGTCGAGCAAATCTGCCAGATCACCGGAGCCGTCTATCAAGGCGAGGAAAATCTGGTTTTTGACAACGCCTGTGAGCCATCGGATGCCACTTCAAGCAGTGTAATATTCTGGGAGCAGGAAAAAATGTTTGAGACTGTGCAAAACAGCGGGGCAGGGCTCATCATCTGCCCTCCCCAGGAAGCGCACCGCCTGCCCGGACGCAACCTGTTGCTTTCGCCACGGCCATATTTTACCCTGATGAGCCTGGTAGCCTGGTGGCTGAATGAGGCAACGGACAAACCCGCCCCCGGAATACACCCCTCCGCGGTGGTCGATCCCACCGCCAGCCTCGGCGACGGTGTTAGCATCGGAGCACTGGCCAGGATCGGCAAAAACGTGAAAATAGGAGCCGGCAGCGTGATCGGCGATGGCTGCCAGATCGAAAACAACGTGAGTGTGGGCAAGTCCTGCAGGCTTTACCCGCAGGTGACTGTCTATGAGGACTGCGTGATCGGCAGCGGGGTCATCATCCACAGCGGAGTGGTGATCGGCGCGGACGGCTTTGGCTTCCTGCTCTTGGACGGCAAGCAGCAGAAGATTCCCCAGATCGGGAATGTGGTGATTGAGGATTATGTGGAAATCGGCGCCAACACCACGATCGACAGGGCAACGCTTGGCTCGACCGTGATCGGTGCGGGCAGCAAGCTGGACAATCTGGTCCAGGTGGGCCATAATTGCAAGATCGGGCGACACTGCATCCTCTGCGCTCAAGTAGGCCTGGCTGGCAGCACGATCCTGGGAGATTACGTATATCTGGCAGGCCAGGTGGGCGTGGCAGGACATCTCACCATCGGCGACAGAGCGATGGTGGGAGCCCAATCCGGAGTTGCCAACAACGTCCCGCCTGACGCGCGCTATATGGGATACCCGGCTGATGACGCCAACCTTACCAAACGCGTTTTTGCCAGCCAGAAACACCTGCCGGAGATCTACCGCCACTACCTCAGGCAGATAAAAAGCGAAAAGGAAGAACAATGATGACAGAATATAAGAATACAATCCGCTCCGAAGCTTCATACACCGGCATCGGATTGCACACCGGAGAAATCTCCACCATCCGTTTTAAACCTGCGGACAAGGATTCAGGTATCGTCTTCGTCAGGGTGGACATGCCAGGCCAACCTGAAATCCCCGCCGACATCGACCACGTTGTGGATATGTCGCGCGGCACAACTATCGGTATCAAGGATGCCACCGTGGGAACGATTGAGCACGTGCTCTCGGCCATCAAGGGCTTGAATATCGACAACATCCGCATCGAGATCGACGGTCCCGAAGCTCCTGTGGCAGATGGCTCTGCGATAGTGTTTTTGAACCTGCTCAAAAAGGCGGGGATTGTCAAACAGGATGCCGAACGCGAGTATTTCGAGTTTGACGAGCCAATTAGTTTTTCCGCTCCCGAAGAGAACGTGGATATCGTGATCGTGCCCTCTAACGAACTGAAGATCACCTTCATGATTGACTACAAGCACCCCTATCTGGGCACCCAATACACTTGGCTGCCTGATCTTAGTGTGTATGAAAAGGAGTTTGCCGGAGCCCGCACTTTCTGCTTCATCAATGAGATCCTGAAACTCAAGGAAATGGGCCTGATCAAGGGAGGTTCGCTCGAGAACGCCCTGGTGATCGCGGAACCTGGCATCAGCGACGAGGAACTCAAACACCTGCAGGATGTGTTTGGTTATCACGAGCCCATCACGGTCTCTCCCCAGGGAATCCTCAACAGCCATCCCTTGCGGTACTACAACGAGTTCGTGCGTCACAAAGTGGTTGACCTGCTGGGCGACATCGCCTTGCTGGGCGTGCCGATCAAGGGGCACATCCTGGCTGCCCGCAGCGGACACAAGACCAACGCGGAGCTGGTCAAGAAACTGCGCCAGATACAGCTTAAACAGCAGTTTCAGAAACAATACCAGAAAAAGACCGAAAAGGACGTGGTGTTCGATATCAACGCCATCCTCAAGATCATCCCCCACCGCTATCCCTTCCTGCTGGTGGACAAGATCATAGATTTCCAGCCGGGGGTTTCCATCACAGGCATCAAAAACGTTACCATAAACGAGCCGTTCTTCCAGGGACACTTCCCGGGACACCCCATCATGCCGGGCGTTCTGATCATCGAGGGAATGGCTCAGGCAGGCGGGATCATGCTGCTCAACCAGCTCGACAACCCGCAGGACTACGTGGCATATTTTGCCTCCATCGACAACGTCAAATTCCGCAAACCTGTCTTGCCAGGGGACACCCTGCGCTACGAGATGGAGGTGATCTCTCTAAAGAGATCGCTTTCCAAGATGCACGGAGAAGCCTATGTCGGCCGCACCAAAGTGGCCGAGGGCGACTTCATGGCCATGATCCAGGATAAGAACAAATGACTAAGATCCACCCCACGGCAATAATTGATGAGGGCGCGCAGATCGGAGCTGACTGCGAGATCGGCCCCGGGTGCCATGTAGGGCCTTCGGTGGTCCTTGGCGACCGCAACATCCTCATCTCCAACGTGATCCTCTCCGGACACACCACGATCGGGGATGACAACAAGATATCCCCTTATGCTGTTTTGGGCACAGACCCCCAGGACCTCAAGTTCAAGGGAGAGCCCACCCGTCTGCGTATCGGCAGCCGCAATAAGATCAGGGAGTTTGTCACCATCAACCGCTCCAACAACATGGAGGAAGACACTGTGGTGGGTGATGACAATCTGCTCATGGAATATGTGCATGTGGCCCACAATTGCCAGATTGGCAACAACTGCATCATTGCCAATGTGGTGCAAATGGCGGGGCATCTGGTGATCTCAGACTTTGTGAGCATCGGCGGCATGACCGCCATCCATCAGTTTGTGCATATCGGCACCCACGCTTTTGTGGGCGGGGCTTCCGCCATCAAAAAGGACATCGCCCCCTATACCCGGGGACAGGGAAATCCCTATCACACAGTGGGCTTAAACAGCGTTGGCCTGATGCGCAGAGGGTTTTCCAACGCCGCCATCGCAGCCATCAAGGAAGTGTACAACCTCTTTTACCGCAAGGGGCTGAACACCAGCCAGGCACTGGAAGAAGCTGCCAAACTGGGCACCCTGACCCCGGAGCAAAAGATCTTTATTGATTTTGTCAAGAAGGCAGACCGCGGCCTTTCAAACTGACAGGATTACCTTATGACAGCAACCCCCTGCTCGACCAGGGGGGTTCTTTTCATACCAATTCGCTTTCACCAAGCTATTTTATACAATTTGTAAACTGACATTCTCTTGTGATATCCGTGGAAAGGTGAAATGGTGGAGTTCCTTAAACCAAAACAAGCGGCATATTCCTAACCCCTATTATACCAATCCGCGGCAATCTGCGCCTTTTTCCGTGTAAATCTGCGTGAACCGCTTGACCCGTGACCCAGTCTTTTGAAGCCTCAAACAACCACCAGCCTAAAAACAACCGGCATCAATTCCTTGACAACCGCATAAATAATCCTATATAATCCGCAATATCCTTCATAGCGCCCTCCTTTGCTGCTACTCGCTTTTATGCCATCATCCTTAGGTCATCCTTATAAATTATAAGGTTGACCCCAGGAAGACCCACCCCGGAGAGGGTGATGCAAATGAGGACCATCCCCCCATATATATAGGTGCTATGCCCTGAAAGGGCTGTGGAAAAGTGGAATGGTGGAATGGTGGCCAGTTGTAATAACGTAAACGAAATAGTATCAGGTTTTGAAACCACCCCCCTCGGCTCACTGTCTGCCCGGACAAAAAAACTGTTGACTAAAACCATGTTCTACAAAGAAGTGGAATATCACTAATAATTTGAAGGTCGCCCATGCTGCAAGCTAAAATATTCATCCGCCTCAAACCCAACGTTCTTGACCCCCAGGGCAAGGCCGTAAGCAATTCCCTCCATCAACTGGGATACGTCAAGGTGGTGGAAACAAGAGTGAGCAAATACATCGAGATCAGCTTTGATGACGACAATGAACAGGCGGTTGAAGAGCAAGTGCAAAAAATCTGCGCCGACCTGCTGGCCAATCCAAACACCGAAAACTTCACCTATACCATAGAAAAGATGGGGACGGTCTAACTTGAGAGTCAGCGTGATCACTTTCCCAGGCTCCAACTGCGACCGCGACACCCAGCGTGCCTTTAGTGAGAGGGGTCACACCAGCAACCTGGTCTGGCACAAAGACCGCGACCTGCAAAACCCCGATCTGGTGGTGCTGCCTGGCGGTTTCTCCTATGGCGACTATCTGCGCTGCGGGTCTTTGGCACGCTTCTCTCCCATAGTGAATGAAGTGGTAGCTTTCGCCGAATCCGGCGGACTGGTTCTGGGCATCTGCAACGGCTTCCAAATCCTCACGGAATGCGATTTGCTGCCCGGATCGCTGCTTATGAATTCCGGCCTCACCTTCATCTGCCAGCATCAATACATCCGCGTGGAAAGCGCAAACACCCCGTTCACCCGCAACATCCCTGTGGGCAGAGTCCTAGACATCCCCATTGCCCATAAAGAGGGGAACTTTTTCATTGATCCCGAAAGGCTGAAAAGCCTGCAGGATAACGATCAGATCATTTTCCGCTATTGCGACCGGGATGGCGCGGCTACATCCGAAGCAAACCCCAACGGGTCTTTGGACAATATTGCCGGCATCTGCAATATCCAGCGCAACGTCCTGGGCATGATGCCGCATCCTGAAAGAGCAAGCACAGAGGGAGTTGTAAGCCGTGACGGCCGAGAGATTTTCGCTGCAATTGAAGACCACTTTGACAGCTCTCGATAACCTGTTCTTTCCCCCCACCTGCCTGCACTGCGGCGCGGGGATAGATTCTGCGGCTCAGGTTCTCTGTGGGGATTGCATCCTTGCCGCCCAGCCAATTTTGGAAAACTACTGCGATAAATGCGGTTCTCCTCTGCGGGATTACAATTGCCCCGCCTGCTCCGAGACCGATTTTGCCTTTGATCTTGCCCGCTCCGCCTATGTTTACAAGGATCCCGTGCAAAGCCTCGTGCACCAGCTCAAATATAACTCTTTGCGCTCTCCCGCGAGGTTTTTCGCCACCGCGCTGCTCAACATACCAGCCGCCGGGCGTTTTGCCAAAGGCTACGATATTGTAACCTCTGTGCCCCTGCATCACGTCCGTAAACGTGACCGCGGCTACAACCAGTCGGAGCTGATCGCCCGCAAACTGGCGCGCGAACTCGGGCTTCCCTATGGCGAACCAGTGCTGCGCAGGATCAACACCCTCAGCCAGACCAACCTGAGTTCCGCGGCCCGCAGGGCAAATCTGCAGGGAGCTTTCGCGCTGCGCAAAAACGCCGATCTGGCCGGCAAAAGAGTAATCCTCCTGGATGACGTCTTCACCACCGGCAGCACCGTGAACGAGATTGCCCAACTCCTGAAGTCCGGCGGAGCGGCCAAAGTGCTGGTGCTCACAGCTACCAGGGCGGTTTGAAATGAACAGGGAATATCAGGAATACAAGACCACCATTGACGACAAGGAAGCCACCGAGATGATAGAGAAGGTGGCGCGCTTCATCGCGGAACGCCATCTGGGCTCGGCTGGCATCCTGCTGTTTGAATCTTTGTATCCCCTGCACGGCATTGCCAGCCAGGCGATGTATTTTGTGCTGCCCTTTGCCGAGATGATCTTTGACTCCCAAAAATACCAGAATTTTGCCCTCACCATCCAGAATGAGACATACCTGAAACGCCTGATCAACCGCATTGACGAGCTCGACGAAGAGATCAACCGCGAACGCCGGGCTGCGGCACGCCTCAAACGCAAGCGCCGCCGCAACCAGACCAAGGCCTTTTTTGCCAGAATCTTCAAAACTAAAGATAAGAATGCTGAATAAGCGGAGGAATAATGCAATACGATGAGAAACGCCTGACACGCATCGTCGCCACTGACTGTGGCAGCACGACCACCAAGGCAATTTTGATCGAATGGGTGGATGGCGAATACCGCCAAACCATCCGCGGCGAAGCTCCCACCACGGTGGAAGCCCCGCTCAACGACGTTACCAAGGGCGTCATCAACGCCACCCAGGAGTTGGAGGAGCTGGCCCGCCTCAAGTATAAGAACCCCAACATCAAATTCATGGAAAACGGCGAGTTTGTGATCCCCCGCAAAGGCGATGTTGGCGTGGACGCCTATGTTTCCACCTCCTCAGCCGGAGGAGGCCTGCAAATGATGGTCACCGGTGTGGTGGCTTCCATGACAGGCGAAAGCGCCGAACGTGCCGCTCTGGGAGCGGGCGCCATTGTGATGGACCTGATCGCAAGCAACGACCGCCGTATGAACCACGAGAAGATCGAACGCATCCGCGAACTACGCCCGGACATGATTCTGATGGCGGGCGGAGAGGATGGCGGCACCGTGAAACACGTGGTGGAGATGGCGGAGTTGGTCAGCGCGGCCGATCCCCGTCCCCGTCTCGGTTCCGGCTACAAGCTGCCCGTGATCTATGCCGGGAACAAGGATGCCCGGGAGGAAATCCGCAACTCCCTCAAGGACAAGGTGGACCTCATTGTTACCGACAACATCCGCCCCAAACTGGAGATCGAAAACCTCGGCCCCGCCCGTGACAAGATCCACGACCTCTTCATGGATCACGTCATGAAGCAGGCGCCAGGCTACAATAAACTGATGGAATGGTGCCAGGGCCCGGATCACGAGACGGTGCCCATCATGCCCACCCCCGCCGCCGTGGGAAACATCATGCAAGCCATCGCCAAGGCAGAGAACATCGAAGTCCTGGGCGTGGATATCGGCGGAGCCACCACAGACGTCTTTTCCGTCTTTACCGAGGACTTCATCTTCAACCGCACCGTGAGCGCCAACTTGGGCATGAGCTACAGCATCTCCAACGTTCTGGCCTCTGCCGGACTGCCCAACATCATGCGCTGGGTGCCACTCGACATCGACGAGAGCGAACTGCGCAACATGATCAAGAACAAGATGATCCGCCCCACCACCATCCCCTCCCTGCTGGAAGAACTGGTGCTGGAACAGGCGATCGCCATCGAAGCCCTGCGCCTGGCA
>Ga0302244_1002058_pt1 | contig 10782 bp, 10 predicted proteins | sample AAG_UR_Phe_MG_FD_193513 | JGI IMG/M metagenome (GOLD analysis project Ga0302244, IMG submission 193513) | Enriched activated sludge microbial communities from anaerobic digester in WTTP, New Holstein, Wisconsin, United States - AAG_UR_Phe | ecosystem: Engineered > Bioreactor > Anaerobic >... | reverse complement strand
CAACTCTTCGAGAGGGTCCATGTCCACGGGATGACCGTAAATATGAACGGGCATGATGGCTTTCAGCCTGTGGCCGTTTCCTTTTTTTGTTTCCCGTTCCACGGCCTCTTTAACCCCTTCAGGGGAGAGGCACCAGGTCCTCGGGTCACAATCCGCAAGAACCGGAATCCCCCCGTTGTAAATCACGGCCAGGGCGCAGGAAATAATGGTGAAGGTCGGTATGATAACCAGATCCCCCGGTTTCAGACCGAGGCAGCCCACGGCGACCTGCAGAGCTGTCGTTCCGTTGCTCACGGCAATACCGAATTTCTGTCCGCAATACGTGGCCCATCCCTCTTCAAACCTCTCAATAAAGCGACCGGATGAGGAAATCCACCCCGTACGGAGGCATTCCAGAACGTATTCCTCCTCCCTTGCTCCAATCAAAGGTTCATTAACGGGAATCATTGTCCGTCTCCCTGGTTGCAAAACGTGTCTTATCCTCCTCGCCGGCATACGGCCCCTGCTTCACCTCGATCATCGAGGTCTCCTCGAGCATTTCAAAGGAATGTCCTCCACCGCACAGCAGAATGAGATCTCCACTTTCCAGAATCCGGGAGGCAATGAACTCCCTCTCAGAAGAGAAGAGATTCACCTTCATCCGGCCGCGCCGGATAATCAGGACTTCCTGGGTGTACATGACCTGTCGAAAGAGGAAGTTGTGAACATGGGGAGCGATTGTATGGCCGGGGGGATGTTTCATGCAGGCCACCTGCTGGGAAAAGGTGGGAGGCGTAAAAAACCGGATGCCCGGTTCGTCATATTCTGCCCGGATGATCAGGGCAAGGGGCTCCAGCCCGGAAGAAATGGTTTCGACAAGGGGAGGGGCGGATTCTTCAAGGCTCATGGGTTTGTTCCTTTCCCGTATTATGCTGTTGTCGCGGGGGGCTCCGGTGATCCGTGCGTTCATACCGGAGTTGGGCCACCTGTTCCGAAACCAGCCCCACCATGAAGACGACCACGGACATGGTCAAGAGCATGGCGGAGGTGGGGCCATAGCGTCCGTCCAGAGTCAAAATTCTGAAGAGACCATATCCAAGCCCCGCTGCGAACATGAAGAAGCTGACCGGGAGAAAGACCCGCATGGGAGAGAAGAGGGTGGCGATCTTTAAGAGGATCAGAAGAAATCGGGCTCCATCCCTGAAAAGGCGGATCTTGCTTTTCCCGATGCGGCGGGCCGTGGTGATAGGGACATAAGTCAGGCTGTAGCCGGAGCGCACAACCGCCAGAGTCAATGTCGTCGGGTAGGAAAAGGTGTTGGGCAGCAGGGAGACGAATTCACGGGCGATGACCGCCTTTATGGCGCGAAATCCTGAGGTCAGGTCGTCAATCTTCCTTTTGCATACGTAGGATGCGAACTTGTTGTAAACGGCATTGGCGAAATCCCGGTGCAGGGGGGTGGCTGAATGGCGATCGCGGGAGCCCACTGCCATGTCGTAGGCGTTCATCCGCTCCAGCAGACGCGGGATGTCTTCCGGGGCATGCTGCCCGTCCGCGTCGAGCATGACCAGGATGTTTCCCCTTGTATTGCGGATGCCCGTCTTGACGGCTGCTCCGTTTCCGATGGGATATGGGTGGCGGATCACTTCGGCGCCGACGGACCTGGCGTTTTCGCCCGTATCGTCTTCTGAGCCGTCGTCAACCACGATGATTTCATGGGATAATTTGCAGGCCTCCAGGACGATGGAGGAGCGCTTGACAATGTCGCCGATACTGGCGGCTTCATTGTGCGCGGGAATGACGACGCTGATTTCAGGGCGGTCTGGATGTTTCATTTGAAGTTCCCGGGCGGACAATGGCCGGATCCCTTCAGGGCTCAACGTGGATAAGCGGCGACGACCAGGACCACGGTGTCTTCGTCCGAGTTGTTGGTCAGGCTGTGGAGATCTCCGGCGGGGATCCAGACGGCGTCACCGGCTTTTACGCTCTTTTCGTCATCGCCTACACGCATCAACCCGCCGCCCTGAAGAATGAAGTAGATCTCTTCAACGGGATCGATGTGTGCTTCCAGCGTATTCCCCTTGGGCAAATAGGCATAAGCGAGAAATTCAATGCCCTGCATGAAATGGCTGGTCAGAATCATCCGGGCGATGCCGCCGCCATGGGCACGATATGTCGTTTGAAGCACTTCCGGGTCATTCAGATGTCTTACAATCATGAGTTCCTCCTCGTAGAATGCAGTGATATACAACAGTTAAGGAAAGGCTGTCAAGAAACGATCCATTCTCATCAGAAAAACTTCCGTAACACAGACACAATATGTTGAGAATTTAGGGCATATCATGTAGATAAGCTCCACTTTGCCATCCTGGGAGGACTGAAGGTTTTGAAAGGGTAAACTATGGCGAAGATCCTCTTCTGCGGGCTTCGGTGATGAAGAAAAGAAAAAAAACGCCTCCGGAAACGCCTGAAGCGGGAAAGCTCCGGAGAGAGCATAGATGGTGTGACCGGCACGGATATTTCATCGATGTAGAGGCCTGCGTGGCACGTTCCGCCGAACGGCCTTTCTGCCGCCGCTGCCTTTCGCGGTGGAGGCAGCTTTCGCTTCCCTTTTGATTACGTGTGGTCTTGAGAAAAGAAGAAATAGATTAAAATGCTGATAAGAAATGTCATGATAGGGGACAATTTCCCTTGAAATAGGAAGGGGTTTCGATTAGCTTGGGAGTGTCAGGCATTCCTTTCCATGACTCTAAACGGAGCATTTGAAGCTTATGTCAAAATCCCTTGAAGAAGTGCTGCTGCTCGTCAACAAGTCAAACCTTTCCTCTTTAAAAACCACCCTGGTTAAACTTATTGAAGTCATTAATAATCCTGATTCCAGCGTCACGGACTTGAAAAATCTCATTGAAATAGACCCGCCCCTGTCCGCCAACGTGCTCCGCCGGGCCAATTCCGCGTTATACGGAATGCGCCGGGGTATCGCGAGCATCATGGATGCCATCATCTTCGTCGGATTTGACGCCATTGTGGAACTGACCCTCAATCAGAAATTTTTCGAGCTCTTCCAGGACAATGGAAGGAAGACATACGGCTATTCCCGGACGGCGCTCTGGGAGCATTGCATCGGGGTTGCCCTTTGCGGTAAACTTCTTTACCGGCGCGAATTTCGAAAAAGCGGCGGAGGGGTGTACACGGCCGGCCTTCTTCATGACATCGGGATTATCGTGGAAGAAAAGTTTTTGCATGACGAATTTCTCTCCATTCTGGCGACGAAGGAAAAAACTGAAAGCGATCTGCTCTCAGCCGAACGGGATGTTCTGGGCTATTGCCATCAAGACATTGGGAAAATGCTGGCGGAAAACTGGAACTTTCCCGAGGAGTTATGCCGCGTCATCGGAACGGCGGAAAGCACCGAAGCGGGAGATGCGGCCCCCGCTCTTCTGATGGCCGACACGGTTTATGTTGCGAATTGCGCCTGCCAGCTGCGAAAGGTCGGATTTTCAGAAACAAGCCTGATCGATGTCCCTGCTTATGAATTCTGCCTGAATCGGCTCCAGATCAAGGAACGGGCTCTGGAAATTATCATGGATGAAGTGGAAGCGCAGATTGCACAGATGAAAAAGGACGGATGGTTCTGAGATGAACGAAACCGAGTCGAAGGATAAAACGATTCAGGCTCTGCAACGCCAGATTGAGGATATGGCCATCCGGGTGAGGCACCTGGAGAATGACAATATATTGACGCAAGAGGAAAATGAAAGCGTCTTTTTAAAATATGTGGAAATGCTCAACGAATGGAGGAAAAAGAATTCCGAACTGGAAATCCTGAAAAAACACCTTGAGCAGAGAGTTCAGGAGCGCACGGTTCAACTGGAGAATTCCAACCTGGCGCTCTCCGAAGAGATCCGGAAGTACCAGATTGCGGAAGCGTCAAGGCGGGAAAGCGAGGAACGATACCGGACTCTCTTTGAGAACAATCATACCGTCATCCTCTTGACCAATCCCCAAACAGGTCTCATTGTCGATGCCAATCCCGCGGCCTGCCAATATTACCATTGCAGCCGGGAAATGATGAGGCGGATGAAGGTGACGGATATCGATACGCTGACGGAGGTGCAGGAGTTTTTTGAAAGAAATCGGGAGAGTGAGTTCACGAGCAATCACTTTTATTCCCAGCATCGTCTGGCCGATGGCCAGGTCCGGGATGTCGAAGTGTACGTCGGCCCGATCCATATCGATGAACAGCTGCATCTGTGTTCCGTCATCCATGACATTACGGACCGCAAACGGATCGACGAGGAAATCACCAGGGTCCACAAACTTGAGTCCGTCGGGATTCTTGCCGGAGGAATCGCCCACGATTTCAACAATCTTTTGGCCGTGATCATGGGGACCATCACCCTGGTAAAAATGATCAGCAAGAAAGATGACCAGATTTTCAACGAATTGAGCCGAGCGGAGGCGGCCTGCATCCAGGCCCGGGAGCTGACTTCAAGGCTGATTACATTTTCCGAGGGAGGAGGGCCGCTCAAGAGGATTCACATGCTGGATCGTCTTCTCCGGGAATCGGCCAGCATTGCTCTGAGCGGTTCCAACATCCAGTCTTCCTTTGAATTTCCAGAAAATCTGTGGCCTGCACTGATCGATGAAGGACAGATGCAGCAGGTTGTTCTCCATCTGGTCAGAAATGCCCGGGAAGCCATGCCCGAAGGCGGAATCGTCACCATACGGGCGGAAAACATCCGCATCATGAAAGGAGAAAATCCTGCGCTCAAGGAAGGCGCCTATGTGGAATGGTCGGTGGAGGACCACGGCAAGGGCATTCCGGAAGAGGACCGCTCCAGAATCTTTGATCCGTATTTTACGACGAAGTCCTTCGGCAATATCAAGGGAAAGGGCTTGGGGCTGGCCATCTGCCATTCCATCATCAAAAAGCATGAAGGTCTGATCACCTATTCGACAGAAATCGGCAGAGGGACCCGGTTTACCGTTTATATTCCGGCGTCTATTGAAGAAAAGGTTCTTTCCCTGAAAGATGTCGATCAAAAACCGGGCGGTGCCCAGGGGCGGATTCTGGTCATGGATGACGAGGAAACCGTTCGACAGGTCATGGGGCAGATTCTGAACCACCTTGGTTATGAAGTGGTTACCGCCGAAAATGGGGAGGAAGCCGTTGCCATGTACCGGGACGCCAAAACGACCGCTCGGCCCTACGATCTGGTCATCCTCGATCTGACCGTTCGAGGGGGCATGGGCGGGAAACAGGCCATTCAGAAAATGCTGGAGTTTGATCCCGATGTTCGAGCCATTATTGCGACCGGCTATTCCAATGACCCCATTGTGCAATCCTTCAGGGACTTCGGTTTCAAGGAGGCGATTACAAAACCCTTCACCCTCATGACCTTGAAGTCTGCTGTCAGCGATGTCCTCTCCAGAGGATAGCACGAACCGCGTGGCCCGAATAAGCCGCTGTTATTCCTGCGCTTCCGAAAGGGCGGAAAGCATCCGCTGATGGATCTTTCCGTTTGATGCCAGTACGTGGGGGGCTGTCAATGAAAAGTTCCGGCCCCGAAGATCCGTGACGATTCCCCCGGCCTCCTGGACGAGCAGCGAGGCGGCTGCGGTATCCCAAGGCATCAGCTTCAATTCCCAGAAGCCGTCGAACCGGCCGGCGGCGAGGTAAGCCATGTCAAGGGCGGCTGCCCCGGCGCGGCGGATCGCCTGGGCTTTCATGATCATCGAGTTGAAATAATTCAGATTGTTGTTTTCACTTTCCCTGACGTCATAAGGAAACCCCGTGGCGATGAGGCTTCGGGAAAGGTCGGACGTGTCCGACACCCAGATGCGTTGACCGTTGAGCCACGATCCCTTTCCCTTTTCTGAAACAAACATTTCATCCATCATGGGATGATAGACAACCCCGACGATCATATTTCCATCCTGCTCCAAGGCGATGGAGACGCAAAAGACTGGATAGCCGTGGGCATAGTTGGTCGTTCCATCCAGGGGGTCGATGATCCAGCGGTAGCTCGAGTCCCTTTCTCGTTCCGGGGACTCTTCCGTCAAAACGGAGTGGTCGGGGAATTGCCGCTGAATGAGATCGAGAATCAGCGCTTCGGACATGCGGTCCGCTTCCGTAACGAGGTTGACGACTCCTTTATAATCAATGGAATGCGGTGTGTTCAGACGGCTTTTAAGAAGCTCTCCGGCTTTTCGTGCCGCTGAAACAGCAAACTCGGTAAATGGATTCATTCCAGTAAAATCTCCTGTATCGTTCAGATTCCGTATCGCCGAAAACCCTTATCACACAAAAAAGACAAAAAACCAGGATTAATGCCGGCGGATCGATGGGGGGCAACTTTGTATTGCGGAGCTCTCCATTTGATGTTATTCAGGATGGGTCCTGGATTCAGGTAAGGAAAAAAGGTGGATGTGCCATGAGTGCAGAGCAGGTTCATGAGGGACTGAAAACGTTCGTATCGGACTTGAAAGCCGTCAGGGAAGCAAAGGGGCTTTCATTGAAGGATGTTCATGAAAAAACGAAAATAAGTGTTTCGGTCCTTGACGCACTGGAGAAGGGCGAGTTCCACCTTTTACCGCCTGATGTCTATACACGGAACTTTGTCCGGAATTATGCCGATTTTCTCCAGGTGGACAGTCAGCCCTTCCTGGATTATTTCAAGCATGAAAGCGAACAGGCGCCTCCTCCCATCCTTCAGAAGGAATTCACCGGAACCTTTCCTTCCGGTCAACAGCGTTCCTGGAAACGTCTCGCCCTGATTGTATCCGTTCTTTTTTTTATCGGCGCCCTTGCCTGGCTCTTTGCTTCATACACCAATGAAATTCGGATTTTACCGGATTCCGGTTCGGGCAAGCTGGAAGGAACGGCCTCTCCCGAAGAGGAGCCCGCCGGCACGGCGGCTATCAAGGGGGTTGCGACACCTCCGGTTCCAGCGGAACCCCTGCCGGCCGCACCGGATGCCATTCAGCCCCAGGCGGCCCCAGCGGAACAAGCTCAGACGCCCCCCTTACAGGAGGCTGGTGAACATACCTCCAATTCCTACACGCTTATTATTGAAGCGAAGGAAAAGACCTGGCTCCGGATCCGGACCGATGGCCAGGAGACCACGGAAAGAACGCTCCGACCCGGAGAACGGCTGGACCTCAGTGCCAAGGATCGCTTTGCCCTGGATATTGGCAATGCGGCGGGTGTCAGGGTATTGTTCCAGGATCGGCTGCTGGAAAATCTGGGGGGGCATGGGCAGGTTGTTCACCTCAATCTCCCTTGAGCGAAGCCGGGCGATCGGCCTGTCCACTTCATGATCTGTTTGACAACGATAAAATGTTATTTTATGCTGATGATCATGGTTCATATGAAATGAAGCGAATTCGTTTTCCTGCGGAAAACCGAATGTACGCGTAAAGGAGAAAGAACTCTATGTTTGGAATTGGCATGCCTGAATTGCTGGTTATTTTGGTGATCATCCTGATCATTTTCGGAGCCGGCAAACTTCCGGAGATCGGAGGCGCAATCGGCAAGGGAATCAAGAACTTTAAGAAGGCAACAAACGAACCTGAAGAAATTGACGTTACCTCCCCTTCAAAGAAGATCGAGCCGAAATAAGACCACCTGCGGGATATCCCCGCCCGGCTGAACAACGGCCGCCTCCCGGCACGGGGCAATGGGGGTAAGGGTTTCTGAGCCCCGCCTCAACGTTCCACGGTCGTCTTCTTCCCGTTTCAGATCAAAGCCGGCAGCAGGCGGTCAGAGCGCCGCCGTACAGGCGACATAGGAATCCGAAAGTCTGCCGCCTGAGGGCCGCTCCGCCGGCCGGCGTGTCCGGGTGAAGAAATCCGTAGCATGTGTCAGAAGGGGACATCATCCTCCGGCAGAGCCGAGGCGTCGTTGAAGGGCGAATAATGCCCTTCCGGTGCGCTCCTGCTTTCACCCCGATCAGCCCCTTTAGGGCTGAGCATCTTCATATCCTGGGCAATGATTTCCGTTGTATACCGCTTGACGCCGTCCTTCCCTTCCCAGGCGCGGGTGCGGATCCGCCCTTCGATATAGACAAGCAGCCCCTTAGCCAGGTAATTGCCGCAGATTTCCGCAAGCTTGCCGAAGGTGACAATGTTGTGCCACTCGGTTTTCTGAACCTTTTCGCCGCTTTTATCTTTCCACTGTTCATCCGTGGCCAGACTGAAGCTCGTAACCATGGCGCCATCCGGCGTGTAGCGAACTTCAGGATCCTTTCCCAGCCTGCCTACTAAGATCGCTTTATTGATCATGGAATATCCGTCATCCTCCCCTGTCGAAGTCAACTGCAGATGGTTTCTGCTATACGCAGATGGTTTCTGCTATACACAAATACCTCCGAATTAGCAATCTCATTTGAACCCTGCCGCTGTGAGCGGCAGGTCACGGTCGGGGCATCTGTCCTGTGTTTTCAAAACCTTCTTGACTAACGGGGAAAAAAACGATAGTGAACTTCGCTTTATAACAGTGTTCTGGTGACGATATGGCAGACAGTGAACTTTTTAGGAAAAGGATTGAGAAGATTGACGCCCTGAAAGCCGAGGGGGTTGATTTGTACCCGAACGATGTCCGTGTGGACGACACGACGGCTTCGATTCTGGAGCGATTCGAAGATGCGGATAATGAACTCCTGGGGGGGCTTCATGAGCGGTTCACCCTGGCGGGCAGATTGATGGCCGTCCGGAATTTCGGGAAAGCGGCCTTTATCAATATTCAGGACCGTAAGGGAAAAATTCAGGCCTATCTCCACCGGAACGGAATCGGAGATGCGGCCTACGCCCTCTTCAAGAGGCTGGATGTGGGGGATATCGTTTTTATTGGCGGAAGGCCCATTCGAACCAAAACGGGGGAGCTGACCATCGAGGTGGATGAGTTGCGGCTGCTGTCCAAGGCCATTCGACCGCTGCCGGAGAAATGGCATGGTCTGACGGATGTTGAGACCCGTTACCGGCAGCGGCACGTGGACCTGATCGTCAATCCAGGCGTGCGGGAGGTCTTTGTGACCCGGAGCCGGATCATCAATGCCATTCGCCGTTTCATGGACGAACGGGATTTTCTGGAAGTGGAAACGCCCATGATGCAGCCCAAGGCGGGCGGCGCAACAGCGAGGCCTTTCAGGACCCACCACAACGCCTTGGGAATGGACCTGTATCTCCGGATCGCCCCTGAACTTTACCTGAAGCGGCTCATTACCGGGGGGTTGGAGCGGGTTTATGAGATCAACCGGAATTTCCGCAACGAGGGGATCTCCACCTTTCACAATCCGGAATTTACGATGATGGAATTTTATCAGGCCTATGCAACCTATGAAGACCTGATGACCTTTACGGAGGAGCTGCTGACTACCGTTGCGCAGCGCGTTCTGGGCACGCTGAATTTCCAGTATCAGGGAATGGAGATCGATTTGACTCCGCCTTGGACGCGGATTTCGGTGAAGGATTCCATCCTTCGTTACGGTGGAATAGACCCTGAAATCCTGGAGCATCAAGAGAAGGCCTATGCCTATGCCCGCCAGCTGGGTTTGGAGGTCAAGAATACGGACGCCCTGGGCAAACTCGTGACCGCCATCTTTGAAGAGATTGTGGAAGAGAAACTCGTGCAGCCCACGTTTGTGACCCTTTATCCCGTCGAGGTATCTCCTCTGTCCCGGCGCAATGTCGAGGATCCGGGTGTTACCGACCGCTTTGAACTGTACATCGCCGGCAAGGAGATCGCCAATGCCTTCTCCGAGTTGAACGATCCGGAAGATCAGCGGGAACGTTTCCTCATGCAGGCCAAGGAGCGGGAAGAGGGTAACGAGGAAACGCACGTCATGGATGAGGATTATGTCCAGGTTCTGGAATATGCCATGCCGCCGACGGCCGGCGAGGGAATCGGAATTGACCGGCTTGTCATGCTTTTAACGGATTCGCCGTCCATACGGGATGTGATCCTCTTCCCCCACATGCGGAGGAAAGAGCCGGGAGTGGAATAAGATCCGGCCTTTCGTTTCCTGAACGGCAGATCTCTTTTCAACCCGGTGCGGTTATTATACAAAATGTCCTATGAATTTTTCATCAATCTGCGCTATCTACGCGCAAAAAGGAAACAGGTTTTCGTTTCCATCATCACGTTTATTTCCATAGCGGGAATCTTTCTGGGTGTGGCGGCGCTGATTATCGTGCTGGCCGTGATGAACGGGTTTGAAACGGATCTGCGCAACAAGATCCTGGGGATTAATTCGCACATCGTTCTGATGGAATATCAGGGGACGATGAAAAACTACCGTCAGGTCATGGGCGAGGTGAAAGAGATGCCTGGGGTTGTGGCCTCCACCCCCTTTATCTACAGCCAGGCCATGCTCAAGAGTGAAGGCAGCGTCAGCGGTGCGGTTCTGAGGGGACTTTCTTTGAAAGACGCCTTCGGAGTCCTTGATCTCGGGCGTATGAAGGCGGGAAGCATCCAGGCCCTTGCGGGGACGGAATCGCACGACCGTGCCGCGGGGGAGGCGGAAGCTCCGCCCGGCATTGTAATCGGCAAGGAGCTTGCTAAAAATCTTGGCCTGATCCTCCATGACCCTGTGTATATCATCACCCCCATGGGGGTCTCCACGCCGATGGGATTTGTCCCGCGGATGAAGAAATTCGTGGTCGTCGGCATTTTCGATTCGGGCTTTTACGAATATGATTCCACCCTGGCCTATGTGTCCCTGGCGGATTGCCAGGAATTTCTGAACCTGGGGGATACGGTTTCGGGGATCGAGATCAAAGTGGATGACATCTATCGCGCCG
>Ga0302244_1002043_pt1 | contig 10811 bp, 12 predicted proteins | sample AAG_UR_Phe_MG_FD_193513 | JGI IMG/M metagenome (GOLD analysis project Ga0302244, IMG submission 193513) | Enriched activated sludge microbial communities from anaerobic digester in WTTP, New Holstein, Wisconsin, United States - AAG_UR_Phe | ecosystem: Engineered > Bioreactor > Anaerobic >... | reverse complement strand
GCTCTCCGTAGAGAATACAGCTATTTGCCCCATCGGGGGTCAAGTGAGCTTTAGATAGCCCACTACCCCTTAGAACAGTAAAACATTCATCAATGGTTGTCTTTACCCATTCTCCATTGAAGCCAGAAAGACGTCTTTCCCCAGTCAGCATTTCCTGCATCATACCCTGCTTGATGAGCTTCTTCTTCTCAATTAGTTTTTCAAGTGATGTGATCAGGTCGTTGATACCAGATATAACCTCAGCGATCGCTTTTTGTTCTCTTATGGGTGGTAAAGCGATAGGCATATTTGTTATCATTTTCAACCTTACAGAGTCTACTGATGTTTTAGCGGTGAATTGCATAATCCTTGCGTAAAAGCGGCTTTGGAAGAACAAAAAGAAGTAATATCCATCAATTGCTTGAGAAAAATTGCTTAGGCAATATACTCTTTGATGATAGTCAAACCGACCGTTGATATAGTGAAAGACTTTCCCTGTACCAACTCCATCTCCAGCCGTCAAAACAGCTTCTCCATCAAATGAATAGCTGTTAATACGCTCTACTTCTTTTGATCTGACAAAGAAAGGGTATAATCCATTAATTACGTTATCCTGAGTATTTCTCTTCCCAGTGGTGATCGAGCAATGATTACTCACATAATCTACACCCCAGTCTTCGGGTATGACGCCAATTTCAGTCAGATTGTATCCGGGTTTTACTTCCATTGGAACCCCATTTGTCTGAGGTGTTCTTCCACCTTTTCGCTTCGCTCTTTTACCTCCCGTTCTATCTCAGGCAGAGGTTGTGCATAACGCTCTACCAACTCTTGCAAGCGAGAGCTGAAGCGATACGATATCTGGTCAATGATGCTGTTAAGCTCTGTTTGTAGGCTTATCATCCATTTGTCGTCCACCATTAAGGACTTAATCATATCCTCAGTAAGTTGGGCACGCCTTTGGGCCACACGTTCATCCCTTTCTTTTTCCAGTTTGCTTTGTAACTTCTTAAGAGCGGAATCCTGATCTTGGAGACGCTTCAATTCGGCGAGTAGTGCCATTTCTTCAGAATTATCGGGATAATTTTGGATTGCTTTGATACGATCCTTGACCGAGGTTTTAGTGATATTGCCCTTTTCGTTTTTTACTAACTCCAACAGATCGTCTTCAGGATCTTGTTCTTCTGCCATCTCGTTTATTATTCGGATGATCTCATCTCTCTGCTCTGTCAGCTTGTCTATCTCATTCTGCAGGTGGTTAAACCATTTTTTCACTATTAGATAATCGTCTGCCACTTCCTCTTTCCAGCCATCAACACAAATATAATAAACATCATCATGCATGATTTCTCCCCAGTACAGCATCAGCATCTGATAGACGTCGTATTTATCTATCAGTTGCAAATCTGCGAATGTGCTGAGCAGGGATTCGGAGATTTGGGTGATGATCACATCCGGCTTGTATCCGGGTTCAAGAGCTTTGAGCAGGGTGCAGGTTTGGGTTTTCCAGTTTTCAAAATGGCCGAGCAAGCTGCTTTTGAAAGCTTCAAACTCATGGTCTTCAAGGATAGTCTTGCGTAACTCCTGGGGTTCTACATTGGGCTTCATATAATCGACCTTATCGAAGCCGGAGAATAATTTCGTCTTCAGGGATGGCATCACGCTCCAGTAGTCATCAAACCGGTGTATATCCCGACCGGGAATGCCACCGGACAGATGGGCTTGGATGTCCTGCAATTCTTCGGGTTCGATGATGTCTATATAACGAGGGATATTGAGGTTAAAATCGTTTCTCTCAATCTCTTCATAGGATACGAGACGTGAAAACTTTTCCAGTTCAAGTTCGCGGGTAAAGACGTTAACTATCTTGTGTATATCTCTTTCTCTGAGGCGGTTTTTGTTGCCGTCTTTAACAAAGCCTTTGCTGGCGTCGATGATGAAGATGGCCTTACGATTAGCTGCATTTTCTTTGTCGATTACGATGATACTGGCTGGGATGCCTGTGCCGTAGAATAGGTTGGCCGGTAGACCGATTATGCCTTTGATGTAACCGCGTTTGATGAGGTTTTGGCGGATCTCAGCCTCATCACCACCCCGGAACAGCACTCCATGGGGAAGTATTATAGCGCCCTTGCCCTTGCTTTTCAAGCTTTTAACGAGATGCAGCAGAAAGGCGTAATCGCCATATGAGTTCGGTGGTATTCCAAAGCCATCGAAGCGTTGATAGACATCATTGTTGGGGGTAAATCCACTCTTCCAATTCTTCATGGAAAAAGGAGGATTGGAGACAGCGAAGTCAAACCTCTTAAGACTGCCGTCTGCCTCCTTGAAGTAGGGGTCTGCAAGAGTGTTACCGTTCCGAATATCTGCTGTAGGAATACCGTGCAGGATCATGTTCATCTTAGCGAGGCCGGCCATGGAGTTGTCTATCTCTTGCCCAAAAACGCTGAGCTCAAGCTCGGATTCTGAATCTGCTTTGATGAGTAATGAACCGGAGCCGCAGGTGGGGTCATAGACCGTTTGGCTGGAGCTTGTAGCTTTGCTTACTCCAATCACCTTGCTCATCACCCTTGAGACTTCTGCGGGGGTGTAGAATTGACCTTTGCTTTTGCCGGACTGGACGGCAAAGTTCTTCATCAGATATTCATAAGCGTCGCCGAGCAGGTCATCACCCTCAGCTCTATTCCTACTGAAATCGAGATCTGGTTTTTCGAAGATGGCTATCAGTTCAGTGAGACGGTCAACCATATCTTTACCCTTGCCCAACAGATTGCTGTCATTGAAGTCTGCAACATCGATCACGCCTTTGAGATTATTGGCCTCTGCCAGGCGGAGGATGATCTTGTTCATCTGATCTCCAATCTCCGCTTTGCCTTTCCAAAAACGCATATCATCGAAGCTGCCGCCTTTGCCAGGTTCATCATCTTTAGGTATGCTTATCACAGAAAATGGTGACGAATCTTTGCCGTATTTATCGGAAACGTATTTTACAAATAGCAGGACAAGGACGTAATTCTTGTATTGAGAGGCATCCATGCCTCCCCGAAGTTCATCGCATGCTTTCCAAATTGAGCTGTAAAGTTCGCTCTTTTTTAGTGCCATCTATGGTCTCCTGTCGGTTTCTAATTCTACCATCAAGCGGTTTTCACGATGAGGGCATACAACGCGGAGTGGGGATTGTTGTCAAGGGAAAAGTAAGAGGCTTTGAATAGTTTAGAAATTGAAGCTAACTGGGTATACAAGCAATCTATATCTAGCTGAGAGACGTTGTTGGTAGTCTAAAGGGAGGGGAAATATGTCAAAGACCTCGTTCAACAGATTGTATATGATCACGTAGAATTCCAGTCCCGGACGAATTCTATCAGTGGTGCAGTATTGTATGCTAAGGTTACAAAGTTTCACCGGAGCAGGATGGCTACTACCGTTTTATTCTACTTTCGTATTTTTTAAATACCTCATCACGTAATACATTCAGCTCTTTGGCTTTGATGTAATAACCCAGATTCAAGTATTCATCACTTGAGGCAGTTTCACTATTAGTAGAGCTCTTGTGTAGGCTAGATTTTGGTACTTTAGTAAATATCTCACCTTCGTCATTTGCGCATAATAGTGCAAAGAATATGCCCAGTAACTTAGGCTCATTATATCCAATTTTGACACCCTCTTTTTTGGAATATTTCGTGATTCCGGGATAAATGAATAGAGGGGAGCCTGAAGAGCCATAATAACAACTCATATCTATCATTCCGATGCTTTTTCCATTAAAGTCAATTGCGGGGTGAGTAGCTGTGCTTCCCTTCCGAACAATTGGAAGAAAATGCTTTTTGTCAATAATCCTATCAGGATAGCCAACCATTATAACATCGTTGACTGTTTGCATATCGTTCAGTTCATCTTCAGTATACACTGCGTAATCTGGACAGATCTTATAGTATAAACTATACCCTTGTCCTTGAGCTGACTCTACAATCGGTTGTAATAATGTACAGCATAAGTCTGTCTCACTGTTTGGATGCATAACCCATTCTGATCCATGTGTGATATGAACGATGCTGTCCAACAAATTACCTTTAGCGTCCTTTTGATGCATTGCGAATCTAACGGTTGGGTTTGATTCGTAGTTAATGACGTGCTTATTCGTAACTATGACGGGGACATGTAGGTCATCATCTACTGTGAATCCATAAATGAAACCTGTACCAGCTCCACTATTCAATTCTAACAAGACTGTGTGGAAAAGTATTTTTTCCGTAAAGTAAGTTGGATTAAGCATGATAGCTCCTTTATACTATATGATCATCGTTGGGTCTAAGCTTTTGATTAAAACACCAACCAATTGATTTTGGGGCTTTATGAGAGGTATTCGGCTCTTCCCACCAGTCCATGGCGTTTATAGGACCCGCAAGTGGCGCGTTATGTTGATAACGCCGATATATGTCAAGCAAAATATGGCTAAGGGTGTATTGCTGCAGTATGTATTTTGCAACAAGATAAAGCTAGCCCATGATGAGCTGGCTTTTTGGGTACGGTTGCTCGCTGCGCACCGAAGGTACCGGCTTTGCCGCAATTGTGAGTTGCCTTGTACGGGCGACCGCCGGCTACTTGGTTTTGCTGATCCAGCAGAAGTAAGGGGAGGTTTTCAGGTGTTGGGATACGTAGGTGTTCAGATCGGGGTTGTGCTTTTTGAGGAGTTTACGGAGGCGGCTGATGCTGGCACAAAGGGCTTGGTAGGGGCGGCGGCTGACGCTGTTGAAGCTGCGCAGTTGGCCATTTGCCTGGCTGCATTCGAGGAGGTATTTCTTGAGTTGCTTGAGTTCCGCGTCCATTTCGGCGCAATCCAGCTCGCGGTTTTTGAGTTCGGCTTTGGCGGCGATGAGTTGTTCGATGCGTTTTCTCACCTGATCGAGGGTAGTTTCATCGGTCATGATGAGAGGTGTTTCCTGTAGGATGTCACGTTCTTCCGGGGCTTGCTGCATGTGGTCGAAGGGGATGTATTTTTCGTAACCAATGGTGCCGGAAAGGATTTGGATCAGGGTTTGAGCGGTGAATTCTTCATCCGGATGTTGGGTGAGGAAGCGCAGGGCGCGGGCACCTTCCAGATGGAAGTGGTTTAGGAGGAAGGAGTCGAGGCCGGCGAGGCCGGCAGTTGTTAGTTGCCAGTTGTTAGTTGTTAGTGCTTCGCAAGCTGCGGAGATGGGCGACTTCGTCGCAGTTGTGAGTAGTGAGTTGTGAGTTGTGAGTTGCTGCGCAAGTTGTGGAGATGGGCGTGGTTTGTGGTGTTGATGCGTATAAGTATGGAGTTCTTTTTGAAGCAAGCGGTGCTTGCTTGCGGCGGTTCGGCGACCGCCGGCTACATTGCAGGTGTCAGTTTCCATTTGTAAACGTTGAGAATTCAAGCGTGAGAAGCATTCAGCATAGTGTTGCAATTGGGTAGCGAAGTCTTTGTGGTTCTGTTTCATTTAGATTGTCTCCGTAATTTTGTATTTGAAGCGGAGAGGAAGGGGATATTGTATTTAGTGGCAATAAAATATCTGCTTTCCTGTAGCTTCATGGGGACAGGATAGTAGTGTCGCTTATTTTGTCAATAGGAAATATGGAGCAGTGCTGAAGTTGTGAGTTGTGAGTTGTGAGCTCTGGCGCAGGTTGCATGGATGCGGGTGGTTGTGGCGAAGATCGAGGCTGCGGTGGAGCTTTTTAGTTTTTCCACGGATGTACACGGATGGGCACGGATGGGTTTTAAGAAAGGCCACAAATGAACATGGGTAACACGTAGCTTTTGGATTGAGCGAAGCCGCTAACAACTAACAACTAAGAACTATGAAAAAGGCAGACGCAGTCAGCCTTTTCAGGTATTTAACTACTGACAAGAAAGAGACAATATTTGCCCAATTTTGTTACGTTAACTGTGGCAAGAAGTTACGAGATTGGTTTTTCTGATTTTTCGCCATGGGAGCAACATCGTCAGAGTATATTATGAAGGCTTGTTTTTCCTCAAGGGCATTCCAATTTTAGCAACGCTTACATTTTGGCGGCGACTGGGCGGCTTTGCTTCATTAGTGAGTTGTGAGCAGCCTGTCGACAGGGTGGAGCTGACGGTTGGCAGTTAATTATGGTGGAGCGGGTGCTGGGTTATGGGCTTTTGGGATGAGCAGCCTATCAAAAAATACGTCATAATTGGAGTGATAGACAAATGAAAGTAAAATTCAAGTATGGTATCCGGACCTATTCCGGCACAGTTGATGAGATGACCTATGGCAGCTATCGCAAGGGGAGGCTTTGCATTGGTCGTCAATACGTGATTCCCAAGGCAACAATCCAAAACGAGAAAATGGGTAACGCAGCCAAGAATCTGGCTCTTCTTTGGAAATCTGCTTCCGATGAGTTCAGAGCAGACTACAAGATCTATGCCGGTCTGTATGCGACCTACGTGAGCAAGGCAAACGAGATGCCACCCACCTGCTATGCGCTGTTTACCAAGGCGATGCACAACTGGGCAAAAGGTGAAGACCCCGCTTTGGATCTGGCCGATGTGCAAGTGGAAGACATCACTACCCTGGGCGCAGGCATCAGCAGCATTGCAAACTGCGTGAACCATAACCACCTACCCGCCGTTCCCGGTTACAACAACCTAAACAACAGCTACTAATCCTAAAAGGAGGGAAAAATGCAGAGCGATGTAATGAAAGCCCTGGCCAAAGAACTGGCCACCCGTATCAACAGAGTAGTGGATATTCCACTGATCAGCGAAGAGAATGAACAGGCCTTCTTTGAGATGGTCATCCTGATGATCCTGGATCTGATCTTCTCGAGAATGAGCAAGGAGAGCCTCTAATGTACTACCTGCAGTTCATCCGGGACTGGCTCTCGAAAGTGCGTAACAAACTGGGCGGTCTCTTCAGGAGATAAAGCCTGGGTAAGCCAAAAAGCCCTGCCGTGATGGTGGGGCTTTTTATGAGTCGTCAGTCGTCAGTCGTCAGTAGTCAGTCGCTGCGCAAGTGATTGAGATGCGGATGGTTGCGTTATGGAACGACGCCGCGATTGGGCTTTTTTTGGTTTTCCCACGAATTACACAAATTAAGGGGCCAGCGGGGGCCGGCTGCGCCGTCCAGTTGTCAGTAGCCAGTGGTCAGTAGTCAGTCGCTGCGCAAGTGATTGAGATGCGGATGGTTGCGGAATGGAACGAGGCCGCGATTGGGCTTTTTTTGGTTTTCCCACGAATTACACGAATTACACAAATTAAGGGGCCAGCGGGGGCCGGCTGCGCCGTCCAGTTGTCAGTAGCCAGTGGTCAGTAGTCAGTCGCTGCGCTGGCAGTGTAGATGCGGGTGCTCTATGTATGGTCGCTTGCCACAGCTACCTTGTACGGGCGGTCGCCGAACCGCCGTTGTAGGGTCGGTCGCCGGACCGACCAAATAGGTGTCTGGCAGTGTAGATACGGGTGGTTGTGGTGGAGGTGCGCATGGTTCTGAGGCTCTCATTGTTGCCCACGAATTACACGAATTAACACGAATTATGATAAAGGAAGTCCACGGATGGACACGGATGGGTTATATGAAAGTCTGCAAATGTGCATGGGTAAACACATAGTCTTTGGATTGAGCGAAGCGACTGGCTACTGACGACTGGCTACTGACGACTGCAGCAAAGCTGCCGCGTACTTTTTGGTTGACAATAAAGACAGAGTCAGATTTGGTGGCTTACAATGGTAAAATGTTTATGGAAATCATAAAAACAAAAGGATTGGTCAAGGATTACGAGCTTGGCAAGATAAAAGTCAGAGCTCTCAATGGAGTGGATCTCAGCATTGAGACGGGGGAGTTTGTGGCCATAATGGGGCCTTCCGGAAGCGGTAAGAGCACCTTGATGCACATCATCGGCTGTTTGGATAGTCCTACGGAAGGAGATTATTATCTGGATGGCACTTTGGTGAGCAAGATGCGCCGGAATGAGCTGGCGGCGATCCGCAATGCCAAGATAGGCTTTGTTTTCCAGAGTTTCAATCTCTTGCCGCATCTCAACATCCTCAAAAATGTGGAGCTACCGCTGATGTATGCCGGTATTGCGGGTAAGAAGCGCAGCTTGAGGGCGAGGGAGATCCTGGATAGTGTGGGCTTGAGCGATAGATTGAGGCACAAGCCGGGCGAGCTTTCCGGTGGTCAGCGTCAGAGGGTGGCGATAGCGCGTGCGATTGTGAATAATCCTTCCATCGTGTTGGCGGATGAGCCTACGGGCAATCTGGACAGCACTTCGGGAGGTGACATTTTGGAGATTTTTGAGCAGTTGCACTCTTTGGGCAATACCGTGATCATGGTCACACACGATGCTGCTGTGGCGGCGCGGGCGGACAGGATAATCCAGATTCATGATGGTAAGATAGAAGATGGCGATTAGTCTGGCGGAATCCCTGCACATCGGTTTGGCCGATATTGCCACACGTAAGGTGAGAACGGCGGTGACGCTGTTTGGCATCGTGTTGGGTGTGATGAGCATCATGGTGGTATTGGCGATCGTGAACGGGATGAATGCCGTGACTTTGGACTGGATGCAGCAGCGGGGCGGGCTGAACAAGATAGAGATAGAGCCAAACTGGAGCTATGACTATAGCCGGGGTGGTGAGGCAACGCTCAGCATCAGGGAAGTGGACTATCTGCGAAGTCAACTTGAAGGAGTGGAAGCCTTTAACCCACAGGTGATGTCTTGGGGCTCGATCGTGCAATATCGGGATCAGGATTTTGATGCCAGCACGTTTGGCGTGTATCCGGATTTGCAGAAGGTGGAAGATTGGGGGCTGGAGAAGGGACGCTTTATCAATCTGGAGGACATCCGCAATCACAACAACGTGATTGTACTGGGTTCCACGGTGGCGAAGAGTCTCTTTGGCAACCGTAATCCTCTGGGACAGTATGTGACGCTCAATAAGCAGCAGTTGATGGTGATTGGCGTTTTACAGAGCAAGTATTGGAAAAACCAGGGGGGTGGCGCTTTCAGCGGCAATGTGTTGGAATATATGAACCGGCAGGCATTTGTTCCGCTTTCCACGATGATCGCCAAGATAAACCCCAATCTCGATATAACCAGCGTGGAGATCAAGGTTTTGTCGGATGAGGACATCTCCAAGATCAGGCGTCAGATAGAGGGAGTTTTGCTGAATATCAAGGGGGGTAAAGATCTCTTTCGGGTGTCGAGTGCGAAAGAGGAGATGCAGATGATGCAGAAAAATATGATGATCTTTTCTGTGATCTTCTTCTTGATTGCGGTGATCTCGCTCTTGGTGGGTGGGATCGTGATCACGAATATCATGCTGGCTTCGGTGAAGGAGCGCACCCGCGAGATAGGCGTGAGGATGGCAGTGGGAGCCAGAGGTAAAGACATCCTGATCCAGTTTTTGGTGCAGACGATGCTGATCACCACTTTGGGCGGTGTGTTTGGCATCCTGGCAGGTTTAAGCGTCCTGAACGTGGTGCAGGACTTTTTGGATATCACGGTGAAAGCGGCGCCCAATATGGTGTGGGTGGCGCTGTTGGTATCTGCATCCACGGGTCTGATGTTTGGCATCGGGCCGGCTTATAAGGCCAGTAAGTTGGATCCGGTCAAGGCGTTAATGGAGGACTGAGGATGAAAAAGAGGAAAAGCTTGGTTGCCTCTCTGGTGAAGACGCTCTGCGAGAAGATTCGCACGGTGTATGAGACCCTGAGGAGTCCGGAAAAGCTGAAGCAGGTGATGCTGAGGATTTGGGATTTTGTCAAGGTGCTATACAAGCGGATCACAAACGATGGAGTGCTCAAGGAATCGGCGTCGCTCACCTATATCACGCTGCTGGGTTTTGTGCCCTTTATCACCTTTGTGTTTATGATCGTGCCGGATCTGCCTTTCCTCAATGTCAAGGATAAGATTCGGGAGATATTGGCGGCCAATATGGTGCCCGGCTCTGCTTCGGCGATCATGGGCTATCTGGATGATTTTATCAAGAATCGCACCGCTTTCAATATCATCAGCTTTGTGATCTTGATCGTGAGCTCGTATTCGCTGTTTCGCAATATCCGCAATGCCTTTGACCGCATCCTGAACGTGAGGATGGCCAATTCTCAAGACCTGATCTCGCAGATGATCAAGTATCTGGGAACCTTGATCTTTGGATTTGTCATCATGGTGGTGCTGTTTTCCGCATCCTCGCTGCCGGTGATCGGGCTGATCTTTAACCTGCCCATCCTCAAGCAGGTCAGCTACGTGTTGCCCTTTGTGGTACAGTTTTTGGGCATCAGCCTGCTCTATAGCCTGATTCCCACGATCAGGGTGGGGCGCAGGGCGGTAATGCAGGGCGCATTTTGGACGAGCGTGGTCTGGGCTTTGGTCAAAAACCTCTTCGACATCTATATCTACAATCTGACCAGCATCCAGGCGGTGTATGGCGTGATGGCAGCGTTGCCGATCTTTTTGACGTGGATCTACTTTAACTGGGTGATCATCATGGGCGGCATCGTGCTTGTGAGCGTGTTGGACAGCAATGGCGAACTGGATGAGATGGAGAAGGAACCGCGGCGCACAGTGCGTTTGACGGTGGAGATGTATAGCGACAATAGTTTGAACCGCAGGTTGGAAGGCTTGGTGGACAAGCAAGACCTGCTGGAAGTATTAAAAGAAGATTTGGAAAAGGAAGAGTAAATGAAGAGATACGCTTTATTCTCGTTGAGTGACAAGACAAACGTGGAGACCTTGGCGATGGGGCTGGAAAAGCAAGGCTTTACCATCCTGTCCACCTCAAACACGGCCAAGCACCTGAGGCAGTTTTGCAATCAGGTGGTGGAGGTGTCGGATGTCACCGGTTTTGAAGAGAT
>Ga0302244_1002025_pt1 | contig 10858 bp, 4 predicted proteins | sample AAG_UR_Phe_MG_FD_193513 | JGI IMG/M metagenome (GOLD analysis project Ga0302244, IMG submission 193513) | Enriched activated sludge microbial communities from anaerobic digester in WTTP, New Holstein, Wisconsin, United States - AAG_UR_Phe | ecosystem: Engineered > Bioreactor > Anaerobic >... | reverse complement strand
CAGCCTCAATTTCGGACTTTCTTTCTTTCATGGTAGTGAATGCTTCAATACTTCTTGAAAGGCTAATTTGGTCATTAAAACCAGCCTGAGAGAGTATCTTCATATCGAGTTCTGAAAGATTCATTTCTTTTGCCATCTGGGCATAAGACTGAACATCCATCACAAACTCTACAAATCTCATGGTAGCAAGATCTTCTATAGGAGTTCCTGCTTCATAACCTTGTGCCTGTAAGAACTCATTCTCAGGAATAACAAACTCGCTGCCATCCATTGACCCTAATGAAGCATCTTTAATCTTCCATGCTTTATTACCAAAGATATTATTCTCTTTCTTATTCTCTTCCGCTGCAAAGTCAAGGAAAGGAGTAGCACCATTTTTTAATACCTGATAATTAAGATATCTTGATTTTTCCTGTTCATTTTTAGTAGTAGGAACACCTTTAGCTCTCTTAATCATTCTTGGTATACCACCCATAATACCTTGGGTTATACCTGTAACAAACATAGTATTCAATGTTACTTCCGATATATCTCCAAATACACTTTCAGTACCAAATTTACCTTTACCTGTTTCATAGTATTCAGGCATTTTTTCATCAATAAAGTACTTTTCTATTATATTATACCATGCCTGTTCTGTATTTTCTTGGAATGTTTCTTCTGCCATTGCACTTCCTATACCTACAAAATAATTACCACTATTAATCCATTCTCTAAATTTTGAATTTTTTAGAATATCACCTACCATTTTAAATGAAAATTTTCTGATTTCAGCATCCGATACTGATTTAGCGCCTAATTTACCGGCATATTTTTTTGTCCATGCCTCAACGCTACTTTTAACAGCATTTGCGAATATCCCTTTCTCTGCTGAACGAAACATCCATCCATTAAACATATACTCTGATGTCATGGTAGCAGGTATAGCCCAAAATCCCATACGTGTTAATGTATCCCTATCAATACCAGATTCTATACCTGTCCTCCAAAACTCTTGAAATGCTTGTGTTGAACCTATTGTTGCAGTTAATACACGAGCTGTTACTTTTGCCGCATTTAAAGATTGGCCTAATCCTATTTTACCTGCTGCCATAGCAATAGATGCGCCTTTACTTAACCCACCAGACATAACACCTATTGCTATTTGTGGAATATAATATCCAAATGATTCACCATTCCTGGCAAAGAATGATGCAAATCCTCTCCCTTCAGCAAATTCCTTAGGAGTATGCTTCTTATAGTTATTCCATTTATTTGCATATGTCTCATATGCTTTATCTATCTCTTCCCATTTAGGCTGTTGTGCCTGACGCATCAATACCCTGCCCTCTGAAGGCTCTAACGCGGCATAAGAATATGTAAGGTTCTCTTTAAGGTCTTGAAAGTCCTGGTTCTCGTATGCAGCTATTAATCTCTCGGCGGCATTAAACTGTCCCGAGTTATTCAATGCACTAACTACATCACGGACATGACCATCAAGCTTATCAAAGCCATCAGTAAATATATAATTGGAATCAAAGAATGCTGCATTATCAACAAAGTTCTTTAAATCGTTTAATGCACCTAGCGTACCATAGATAGCACCATCCCATATACCACGGAAGAATGTACCCAGAGCATTGTCAAATGTCTTTCTTGCCCCATGACGTGTCGAATATAACATATCCCTCTGAACAAAATCAGTATTAGGCTTGGCAATAAGAACCGGTGCATAGTTATTATCTTTATCAAGTGTCGTTGTAATAACCATACCTTTATCGGTAAACTGCTTCTCCATCTCTTTTAATGATGGTTTGGCAATCTTCTGCATACCCTCATCAGTCTTTACAAACATGTAGTCCTGCCACTCTGCCATCTCTTGCTCGGTAGCAATATGGTTATATTTGCCCTTTTTAGGGTCATAGTGACCTTGATATGATATTTGTGATGTAGAACTATCATCCATGTTAAAGTCTGTAGGAGCGATTGTTAAACGCCTTCTACGCCTTTCATAATCTACAAAGTTCATAGTAACACCTTTATCAAGTAAATCCTGACGATAGGCATTAGTCATAGCGGTATTCTGATAGAGCTTGTCTATCTCTGCACGCCTTGGAGCATTAGGATTAGATGGGTTATCTTCTGCCGAATACTTCTTGTAATAGTAGTTTATATCATTGATGACAAATGAATCACGTTGACGTATTCCCTTGACAGCATTTTCTAATGTTTGTCTACCTGATAATACTTCATCCATCACATCGACATTCATCAATAAACGACCATTATCGTCTGTATATGCACCTGTATTAATTACGTTAGGGATACCGAAATTGTTTTCCTGATTATTATTGCTATTTTCCATATTGCTTGTTTGAATAGAATATATTTTATTTATATAATTCATTTAATTTCCCATCATTAATATGAGTCCAATGTAATTTTATATCTGGATTTTGCTCTTTAAACCTGGCTATTGAAGCTCCACCTGAATATAAATTAATTAAATGCTGAATACCTTTAGAATGACCAATAGATTGCCTTAAATTATTTAATATATAAATATTGTTTGATATTGTTTGACCATTTGGATCAAACTTTTTCAAGATACCCATATTTTCAAGTGTCTCAACAATATCGGTTACAGTTTGTCCTCCCATCGTATTTCCTGTTCGTAGAAAGTATTCCATGTTAACGCTGTTAAAGGCAGATGTTTCTGCATCAGGTCTTTTATATTTATCTACCCAGTCACTGATAATCTGTGTCTTTTGTTTAGCAACTTGTTGCATTAGATTAGCTTCATTTTTCTTTCTTTCTTGAATCTTTGCTTGTCTATCCCGAAGCATCATAGCTTGTTTCTTAACATTATGTCCTTGTCTATCACCAAGCATTTCATGTGGCGCAGGAACACTAACAGTAATAGTCTTAGCATCCCTATTGATATTCAATGATGGATACATCTCAGTACCATCATTATTTTTCGTATTTTTAATATCTTTGAACTTCTTGATAGCAACTCCATCACCATCCTGAACAGGAATAGGTGTATCATCATCAACTTTCATTGTTACTTCAATATATCCTTTTGTAAATCCTGTTGTACGTCCATACATACCCGGGTATTTTTGTGCATCAACAACCTCAGCTTCATAGTCAGGAAATATATTGATACGATTACCCATATCTACTATTTCTAAAGGAACACCTTTTTTATCAAGATATTGGTCTGTTGACATGGGAACACCATTAATCATTATCATATCTACTTCCGTAACTTTAGGTTTAGCTACATTTGGATTGTTAAATTCCCAGTTAAAATCCTTAAGGATATTTGGTCTTATTTCACTTGATATAACAACATATCCACCGCTTTTAAAATCTTCAAATGCAAATTCTTTATTGTTTTTAAATCGTAAAGGATCATAAGTGAGTACTGATGTTCTTGGATTAGGGGTAACATTATTCAACAATGCCTCCATGTATGTTGCCGAGTTTTGTTGACCAACACCGGGCATATCTTCAGGCGCCATTACAACATCGCTTTGTGTACGTCCTATAACGTTTCCTGTGGCTCTGGCGACAACATATTCTTTTGCCGAGTTTATAATACCATCAGCATATCTTAACACCTCTTTCTTGATAGCTTCTGCCTTTGCATCTTTATCCGGATCGTCACTTGACATCATTGCAACATAATCATAAAAGTTTATTTGGTATAACGCCATGGCATCTTTTCCTGTTACCTTTATGTACTTATTTCTCATTAATGGTTCACCTCTCTCAATTAATTCTTCATCAGTTAATAAAGTACCATCTTCCAATCTAATGTCATTACGTTCCATTTTATCGGTCTTGATAGTAACACCTGTTTTAAGGACATGGGATATAGCATATGAACGTGATGAATCACCAAGCTTTGTCCACATGTTATTCACTATATCTGCAAGGTTATTTTCATTAGTACCTACTTTAAGCATTGTTTGATAATCGGTATCCAACAATCTATTCAAATATGAATTAGAAAACATATCCTTATTTGAAGACATGGCTTCACCAATACTTTTGAATAAATCTTCTTTTCCTGCCTGTCCTAATGCATTATTTAAATTAGTCTGGAATGATATAGGATTATCCATGTTCAATTCCGGATATTTAAGTTCTGTTACTCCATCAGATGTCAGTCCTGAATTCTTATCATATTCATTCCAGTAATCACGAATAGTAAGAAGCCTGAAATCTTTTTTGTTTTTATCTCCGGATATTGATGTAAGGTTTATTAATTGTCCATTTTTATCAATAGACAGATTCATCAAATCTTCTCCTGTTATGGCTGATCCTACAGGAACATTAAAAGCTATTTCTCCCTCTATATTTTTAGATTGTTCTATTCCTTTATTAAGAGCATCACCTTGCAAAACGGCTTGATTCTTTAGTGTAGCCATATTCATCTTTTGAAGTTGGAGGTTGGCACGTTCGCTAAGATATTCATTCTGCAATTCTTTTAGACGTGTATCAGAAACTCCTTCTTCTGTCATCATCTTCAAATATTTAGATTCTAATGCCGAACCTGCATTATCAAGCATACGTTCAGCCATTGATATATCATGTTTAATACCTGATGGCGCTTTATAGTCTTTATCGCTGTCTTTTGATGATGTACCACTACCTGCACGTGAACCGCTACCTGTACTGCTACCACCTGCGAATGCCCTTGGATCTATAGGCTGTATCTTAATTCCTGTTCCTAACTGATTCTGAATAGCAAAGCCCGTCTGTCCGACAGGCATGCTCATTGTATTTGTCCAAATAGCCATAGTATGTATTGTTAAATGGTTACACCTCTTTTTCTAAGTTCTCTTATGGCAATAGCCTTATCATCTGCACCTATATCTTTGTTTGCGTATATAGACCAGTACCTGTCTATTTCACTTTCTTTCTGTGCTTCCGCTTTAACCTGACGATAATTAAGGTTATGTGTTATAGCATCCATTCCTGATGTTATGTTGGTAGCAACTCCGGATAATGCCTGACCCATAAGCTGTGATTGATATATGTTGAACTGGTTTTGTGTCTGTGCATTAAACTGTCCTCTCTGACGTTCAGCCTGATCATTGTATTGTTTGAACTGGTTCTTCATACCCACGTTCTGTGCATCAATAGCAGACTTATATTGAGCAAGCTGTCCTGATAACTGATTAAGGGCTTCCGTCTCTTTACCGATAGACGTATTGTCGGATATACCAAGTCGTCTTGCCTGTTCCCTTGATGTATTAACAGCCTTATCAATCTTCTCTTCTCCTGCCACTTTAATAGCTTCCGTATTATCATCAATAAGGTCAGGTTCAATAGGTGCTTGATATGATGCAAGTACAGGTTTCTGTTTAGATGCCTGTATAGCCCCATAAATGCCCAAGGCTGCATTAACTCCCGTGTTGATACCCGATAGTATATTTGCTGTCTTTGTAACGTCTGGTGAGCCTGTATTTAAGCCATTGTTCACACTCTTATTATCGACTTTGTTTTTTAATCGTTTATTTGTATAAACAGGCTGAGTACCTTCAGATATAACAGGTCCGGTAAAATGACTTTGATATGCTTTTTTTACTTTATCTACAGGTGTAGTTGCTACTGCTTCTACTTCTGCAATTGTATTGGCACTAAATGGATATGCCGGTTCTAATCCGGGTACTGCCGGAATAGGACGATATACACTTGGTAAGGATTTGGATGTTGTTGCCATTGTATTATATTTTATATTATTATACTAATCGTTGATTTATTATTCCTGTACCACCACCTGAAGGAGTGATGTAATTGTTGATAGCTTTAACGCTACTGTTAATGCCTGCCTGTGTTGCCGACATCATAGCTTGCTCATTGTTATATTTCTGAATAGCTAAGTTATTCTCTGCTGTAAGCTGGTTCTGATAAGCCGCCTGATAGTTCTCATTCCTTTCATTCTGCTTACCCTCTATTATACCGCCTACCAATGATGCCACACCGCCTACTGCTGCTACGATAGCACCCGGTACTGCTCCTGCTCCTGTTGCAGCTAATGTACCGCCGATACCCATAGCTGCCTGTCCTGATGCTTTTAATATGCCACCTGCTGCTGTCTGTTTGGGAGGTTCATATATTGCCATTATGAATATGATATTAAAAAGTTAGTAATAACGTTCTTTATATAAAACTGTAAATCAACATCTGACTTAGGTTTATATTTCAATGTCACTTTAATCCATTGTCCTCTCATGGAAGAATTCGTTTCAAATGTACTAAAATTATTCGTACCTAATGGTCCGGAATTACTTATTTTAGTATTAGGTATGATAGGAACCCTCCATGTATGCTCCTTATATTCGGGATTAGACCAAAATTCATTATCATTTATAAAAGGATTTTTTTCTGATGACTGCCATTCTGTTTCCCATGATACTATATCAAATACATCATGTGATGAATTAATAAGATGAGCCTGAAATTCCTTCTCAAAGTTACCTGCATTCTGTTGTTCGCTGACACCATTAACAATGAATGTCAATTCCATATCCTGCTTAGTACCATAAAGTTTAAGATAATCACCTGTATTATGTTCCCATAAATCTCTACTTGTCTTTGCCTGACCCCAGGAAAACGATAATAACCGGTTATCAAACTTGATATAGTAATTGCTGTTGTAGCTAAGAAAGCCTACAAAAGCATCCATCTCTTCACTGAAAGCCAACGTGTAATAGATATGTTTTGGTACGGTATCATTACTAAGACCCAAATGAAACGTAAACAGTATCTGCTTATTTTCTTCATCATAAGTAGATACAATACCTGTCATGTTATCACCATAAAGATTCTGAACAAGCGGGTTATTATCTTTCTTGATTATCTTGAATATATCATATATGGTCTTACTTTCAACTAAATTTTCACATAGATAATACACTCCACCCTCTGAACCGTATTCTTGTTTTATCCTCCATATCTTTTCTTTATCCCAATCAACTCCATAGATGCCCATAGTGCCATTTACTATTGATTCCTTATGTGATGTGCCATAATTTTCTAAATGCCTGTAGAAGTCATTTAAAACAGCTTTATCGCCTGTTATGATTGTAGAACTATCTTCTGCCGTCTTTAACTCTCTTGATTGATAATGTTGTATAATTGCATATTTCTGTATGGTAAACATTGTATTGTTGAACTTAACCAGCTTTACAATATCACCACCTTCAAAATTATAATCCATAAATTGTCCGGAAGGAATGCTTCTGTATTGATCTACAATAGCACCACCTGCATGAACATTACTTGCATATATTCTATTGGCTGCAAGATAACTTCTTTTCATAAGCAATTCATCGTAAGCATAGAACGACCAAAGACCATGAGTTATGTTGTAACCATCATTAGTCTTCCATGTTTCTTTTAAATATCGCATTGAAGTATTTTTCCATACGAAATTATCTATAGCTTCCTGATTGCTGTTAAAGAATGTTTTGACATAAGGATAATACATACTGTCATGTTCCGGTATACGCAAATATGTATTTACGAATGATTGTAGATATATATTGATAGCCTGTCCGAATTTCCATGAGTATGACCAGTCGGATGCAAATCCTTCTTCTCCTGCAAGTGTTGTCATTATGTCAGGTAACGAATCCCATTTTATACATCTCATAAATGTTTTTTGCGAAAATACATCTCCGCGATATAAATTTTGTCTTTCAATATATCCTGTAAACTCATTCCCTTTTTCTAATTTATACCAATTAACGGTCACAGTGCCATCCCTTCCCGCTGAATCGTCGTAATAGTATGCTGTTATAAACAGTATGCCTGATTCAAGCGCAGTAAATGTAACGCTTGAGGTGGTGTCACTTGTAGAGGTAATGTCGACAGAATGTCCATAGGTCCAGTTACCAGTATGAATGTACACACTCAGTTTTTTCCCTGGGCTTACATTGTTGCAGCGGCCATTAGCTGAAAAGGTATAAACAACTCCCTGTTCGACCAGTACATACCTTGCAGCAAAACCATATAAATTTGATGATTCATTTATTTTGCTATCAACTATAATATTTTGATTTACAAGAATATCTTTATTATAGCCAATAACTTTATACTGTTCGCTTAATAAGTCAAATGAATTATATACTGCTGTTTTATAATCATCATTGTTTTTATATAAACATAGATTTACAATAGCATTATGAAGATTACGATAATCACCATCAGTATATATTTCATCATATCCATTATCAGATAAATGATTATATGGAGCATCTATATTGGCGGCACTTGAATATTTACCTGCACTATTCCTGACAATACCTATATAAGGTAATGAACGCATAGATAAATTAGTGGCTACAACAAATAATGATTTTAATTGAGATGATTCAGAACCGTAAAATTGAGCAACAAGCCTACCATCAAATCCAAATGGATATGTTGTATGATAACCAGGATCATGACCAGTTCCATCATTAAGTATTGCCGGTTGTTCTATTTCGTTATCTAACACGGACCATTTTGTTCTATTTAGCATTACTCCGGCATCATATAACTGTTGACGGGATGCATTAAGAAATGCTGTTATCGTAGATGATTGACTGGCAACTTTTGTTTTATAATCGAATCCGAACACATCAATTATAGATTTCATCCGTGTTGAAAATCCATAATCAGAATATATTTGATTTTCTTGAATTACAGATGCATTCACCATATACAAAGACATTCCACTTACTATAGATACGTATTTATTCATTATAGGTTGAAATACGCTATTTCTTGTTTTAAATCCGGAAGATGGTGCTAAATGTTGATATAAAGAAAAATTATTGCTTTCATAATGTTTTCCCATATGAGCAAAAGAACTTATTTTATTCTCAGTGTCAAGATTAGTAGACAAATGAGTAATAGAAAGATAATCTTCAATATTGTAATCTATTTTTTTTACCGGCTTTATATATAGATTATTATTTATAACAACACTTTTATCTAATAATATATCGGGAGTAAAAACACAAAATTTATTAGTAGTTATATTGTTTATATACGATTTTTGCCCTTCAGTCCATCTTGTTGGCTCTATTATATGATACCCCAATGGATTAACAAATCCAATAGATTCTGATAATGATTGATTGTATGTTATCAATTCTGATTTAGGCATAACTAATAATTCTGAAATTGAATCTTCTTCCATTCTCCAATAAGCATTACCGGACCATCTGCCACGTGTCATCTTAATTACCGGAAACATTCTATAATCAGAACCACCAAATATAGGAAAAGCAATATCATTTTCGTTATTTCCTAATTTAGATGTTTGAGTAATATTTATCATACGCGAATCTTCCGGAACACCTAATTTTGTTCCTGCCTCATTAATTGAAAATCCTACAGCCTCTACAGCGGCAGTACTAAAACCTTGTGTAACCACATTCTTTTTCCTTTCACCCTGTACAATATAGATGCCTGTTATTTTGGGCATATAAGCCTCGTTAGCGACATAATACGCTTTGGCATACTCATACATCATTTCTACGCCTAACTTGTGAAAATGAAGCTCATTTGAAGCCACAGAGCCTTTATTGATTGCCTCTTTTGTCGGGAACTGGTAAAGACCAAGATCATCTCCTATTTCATAAGGATTAACATGCTCTTCTACTATATCATCATAAGTAAGTGGTAAGTATATTTCTGATGGGTAAGCATAAGGTGGTAAGACTTCCCATTTGGATGGGTCGGTTGATGGTGATTGTCCAGGCATAGTAACAACTAATGCTTTGTAATAGTCACTACTGAACATCACAGCGGAATCTATCTTGTAACTTATTCCGGAATCCCAATTACCTTTATATATATATGTTGTCATAATTAATATGTTTTATTCGTCAAAATCAAAATATCGGTAATTATTGAATGTGTGCGGAGTTATCATAATAATATCCGGATTCATCACGGTATAGCCAACTCTATGTGATACATAATTTGTGTCTTCTTGCAGTATAATATCTATTGCAGGATTCCCTGTCCAATCAACATTAACAGTCAAATCGGTATTAACATTAATAGGATTATCATCCACATCTACTGCATCAATTCGCAGATAGTCATTATCATCAGGATCAACGCCTATTTTAAGATAAACATCAATCCATTCTTTAGCTGTTGTAAACTCTTGCTCATTACCATAGCTTGTAATTCCTAAATTATTAACAACATAAGATCTTACATAGTATTTTGTATCAGGAGTTAAATCACCGATTAGAGATTCAAATGGATCATTACCACTACCATTATTTGTTTTAGTTAATAAGTCTTTTGTTGGATTTGGGCTTGTACTCCAACATACTCCTTTTTCTACTGCCACAGTTCCACCGCCGTCATCGTATATGCTACCACCGGACCTTGCATATGTTGGCGATACATCAAATACAGTTACCGTTGTTATAGACAAAGCACCACTTGCTGTTTTGAAGCTATAAGGTGCACCATAATGAACCCCGAATTCGTTTATTGCATATGCACGATAATAATAAGTGGTGTTATGCTGTAATCCCGTTATACTTGCTTCTATCGCACCGATTCCAGAACCATCGGATTTCTTTGTACCGGTTGTATGTGGATCGCTATTTGAAGTGCTATACCATATTCCTTTTTGATTTACAGCAGAACCATTATCATTAGATATATTGCCATAACATGTTGCTGATGTAGCCAATACATCTGTTGGTTCATCATAAGTAGATATTGCAGGAACACCACTTTTTGTAGTAACACTTTTAACCTCCGAATATATATAGTGATTACCTGCCAATTTAATATATGCTCTATATTTGTATGTTGAACTTGGATCCAATTCAGTTGCATG
>Ga0302244_1002008_pt1 | contig 10964 bp, 15 predicted proteins | sample AAG_UR_Phe_MG_FD_193513 | JGI IMG/M metagenome (GOLD analysis project Ga0302244, IMG submission 193513) | Enriched activated sludge microbial communities from anaerobic digester in WTTP, New Holstein, Wisconsin, United States - AAG_UR_Phe | ecosystem: Engineered > Bioreactor > Anaerobic >... | reverse complement strand
TGCTCATCTACCATTTGGTTTTTCCGGCAAAATACCGGCGTGCAGTATTCGACGAGCACGTGGATGAAGTAATGAAAGATGTATGCATGGAGATTGAGAAACGCTACCAGATGAAATTCCTGGAGATTGGCACGGATCAGGATCACGTGCACTTTCTCGTGCAATCGGTTCCAACGTATAGTGTAACGAGAACGGTATCAAATATCAAAAGTTTCACCGAATTGCCTCACATTAAATCTTACCCAAGAGCTTATGAAAAAGGGATCATTGACTCAAAATTAAAGAGCTTTGCGAGAAGATTGGCGGCAAGGTAGCCAAGAAGCTTGAGAAGAAAAGAATGCCCAACGGGCAAATCGCGGAGCGGGAAAAAGAGGTTACCGAAGGTGGCATCCTTCCCTGGGGAAGGGAGACGAAGAATAGGGAAATCCTTGATTGGTTTCGCACAAAGATACGGGAAGCCTATGGCGGAAGGGCACCGAAAGTGCTTGATCCCTTTGCCGGAGGTGGCGCAATCCCCCTTGAAGCCATGCGCCTCGGGTGCGCGACAACGGCAATAGATATCAACCCTGTTGCCTGGTTCATCCTGAAATGCACCCTAGAGTATCCTCAAAGACTTGCAGGTAAGACACATCCCCTGCCCGAATTCATTCTTGACAATGAAAAGTTCATGGAAGCCTTCTACAAGGCCCACCCCTATCTTGTGGGGAGGACAAAGAAGACAAAGAAACAGCTTGATGAGGAAGAAAGGCAACCTGGTTTCTGGGACAAGCCTGATTCCAGCATGATTCCGAAAGCAGACCTTGCCTGGCACGTGCGGGCCTGGGGACAGTGGGTGCTCGATCATGCACGAAAGGACCTCGCTCAGTATTATCCGGTATATGCGGACTTTGAGCCAATAGACAAACGCGCCCCCAAACCCTTTGAGAAGCAGCCCATGCAATTGGTTCCGTTGAAAGAGGATGGTGCACCGGATATTGACACCCTCAATGCTGGGTTTAGTGAAGAATATCTTGCTGACAAGCGCAATCCCCGCTGGGTGGCAAAACCCACCGTGGCGTATCTCTGGGCACGGACAGTGACATGCAAAAACTGCCGGGCCACTATTCCTTTTCTCAAGACCCGTTGGCTCAGCAAGAAGGAGAAGAAACGTGTGCTTCTTACTATGGAGCCGAATAGTGAAAAGACTGGCGTGGTTTTTGGCATTGAGGTAAATGCTCCGGTCAAAGGTGGCAATACTGCCCAGCGGCGTGAACACGATAAACGTATCGGCGCAGGAACGATGTCGGGATCAGGCACACAGTGAACTTGCTGCCGAGCGATAATGACTATGGAAGATATCCGTGTTGAGGGTCAAGCTGGAAGATTGAGCACAATCAATACGGCTGTGATTGTGGATGGACAGAGTGGCAAGGAATACAGGCTACCCACAAAGCATGAGGTTATGATGGCGGAAGGAGCTGAGAAAGAAATCCCGTCATTATTTGAGGAAATTCCCTTTGGGCTTCCAGAGGAACCGTTGCCAAGTAAGGAGGCTCTTGGTTTTCGGGTACCACTTTATGGGTTTGATCAATGGAGAAAGCTCTTTACATCGAGACAACTTTTGTCAATTGGAACATTTGTTGGACAAACAAGAACGGTATTTGATTATTTGACTGAAACTTACCAGGAAGGATGGAATCAGGCAATTTATTCCTATTTGGCAGTAAACACAGACAAGCTTATTGATAGATCTTCTACGCAATGTATATGGATAAGCACTAATGCAGAGAAGCCTTCCGGTAGCTTTGGCCGATTTGCCTTACATATTACATGGGATTATGTAGAAGTCATGCCCTGGTCAGAATCAGCAGGGGGTTTTCGGGCAACCTTCAACACGTATTTGAGTATATTCAACATGCGTTACGGGGTATCGTCGGAAAGACCGTATGCACTTAGATCCTCAGCGACTAAGCCCATGGGTGAAGCATTTGACATAGTCGTAACCGATCCCCCTATTATGACGCAATTCCGTATTCCGACTTGATGGATTTCTTCTATATTTGGCTCCGCCGATCGTTAAAGGGCCTATCCCAGGAAATGGATTTAGCTTTTGGCAGTTCTTCATCGCTAAATGGAACAGTGAAGAGAACGATGGAGAACTTATTGATGATGCTAGTCGTCACGAAGGGGACAAGATAAAATCTAAAGCAGTTTATGAAGAGGGCATGTACCGTGCATTCCTTGCTTGTTGCCATAGTCTTAAGGTTGAGGGCAAGCTCTTAATAGTTTTTGCTCACAAGCATCCAGATGCACGGGATACTCTCGTGTCTGCAGTAATCCGTGCGGGCTTCTCTGTGGACGGTAGCTGGCCAATTCAAACGGAACGAACAGGACGAATAAGAGCTCAAACATCTGCGGCCCTCTCTTCGTCCGTCTGGCTAGTCTGTGAGAAGCGCCCGGTTTCAGCTCGCCCTGGTTGGGACAAGTTGGTGTTGGAAGAGATGCAGCATAATATCCGGAGCCAACTCCGGGAGTTCTGGGATGCCGGCATTCGTGGGCCTGACTTTGCCTGGGCAGCAACGGGTCCGGCGCTTGAGGCCTATAGCAAACACCCTGTGGTAAAGAAGGCGAATGACCCTGGTCAGGTGATGTTGGTATCCGAATTTTTGTATCATGTTCGCCGTATTGTCGTTGACTTCGTCGTAGGTCGTGTTCTATCAGGTGATGGCGAAGAAGCGACGGATGTTGAGGCTGACCGCCTGGACGAACCGACAGCGTATTACCTCCTCCATCGTCACGACTTCGGCCTTGACGAGGCGCCGGCAGGCGCATGTATCCTTTATACAATCTCATGCGGGATTTCCGACAAAGAACTGACTTCCACATGGGATCTTATCGGGTTCACCAAAGGAAAATCTGCTGATGAAGCCGACGATGAAGAGCCAGATGGAGAAACAGCCACTGCCACTGATATCGAGGAAGATTTAGTGAGCAAGGTGAAACTGAAGACCTGGACCCAACGAAAAGGCCGGTCTCTCGGCTACGAAGTCCCCGGAGGACGGCCTGTTCCCCTTATTGACCGCGTCCATCGATTGATGCACCTCTGGGAAACAGGTGAACTTGCAAAGGTTGATGAGTACCATGATGATAATGGATTAAGGCATCAGGAGCTTTTCAAATGCCTCCTGCAGTCGCTTATCGAACTCTCTCCCCGTGGGAGCGAGGAACGCTCGCTCCTTGAGTCATTGAGTAATCATGTCGGTGCAAAAGGTGGGAGATATAGACAAATGACCATTCCTTCGGGAGATGATGACACTTAAAAGATGCTTCGCAACGGAATAACCATGTTAAGAGATTGCAACTAATCTGGTGTTATAGTACAACAGTGAGTAACTTGCTGGATGGACAACAAGGACTAGCTTCAATGATTTTAATATCTTGGAATTGCAACCTAAATGGATTGGTTATAACTGATGTTGCAATAATTGTGGTATTATTTTGGTATGTTAACCCATAGAAGATTTACAAAAGGAGGGGCATGAACCATGGACCGTAAAAAACTTATAGAACGGATTTCGATTGATCCGGAGGTATGCTTCGGAAAGCCCTGTATTCGGGGAAGACGAGTTTGGGTTTCTCTCGTACTTGATCTCCTCGCCAGCGGTATGAAAACCGAAGAGATTATTCGCGAGTATGACCTGAACGAAGACGACGTGCTGGCATGTATTGCCTATGGCGCTGAAATGTCAAGGGAACGCTACATTGAGATCGGTGGAGGAAGTAAATGAGACTCAAACTCGATGAAAATCTTGGAGAGCAACCACTGGAGCTATTCCGGGAAGCAGGGCATGATGTCGCCACAGTAAAAAGCCAGGCCATGCATGGCGCCAAAGATCGCCATCTTATCTCCGTGTGTAAAGAAGAGAAGAGATGCCTTGTCACTCTTGATATTGACTTTGGAAATCCACTGGTTTTTCCGCCAGAGGATTATCCTGGTATTGCTGTTCTCCGTCTGCCCCCGCGGTTGTCGCTGGACCATCTGTTAGACGGTTGTCGCACGCTCATTACGGCTTTGGAACTTGCCGATATTGCAGGTAAGCTATGGGTTATACAAAAAGGAAGAATAAGGGAGTTTATCCGTGAATAATGATGCACAAAAAGGGAGAATGATGAAGCAGTTACCATGGAAACCCTGGCACGAAGTGGTAAAGTTGCGGGATGATTTACGATCAGGCGAGCTATCGCTCCATATGTTTGCTGCGGATCTATACGAGGTTCTCATGCAGGGCGGCAAACGGCCCATTTATGAAAAGCCGTAGAACTTATTTGCCCTCACCTTCCCAACCTACAATTTAAGGCATTTGGTGAGAAATGTGGTCTTGCGGGTCGCAGGAAAGAATGATAAAGCGGTACGGCAGTTGGAGCTCACGTACGGGGGCGGAAAAACACATACATTGATTACCCTTGACCATCTTGTCCAGGACCCTGACAACCTTCCGAAGCTTCCCGCAGTGGCAGAGTTCATTGAAGACATTGGACAGAAGCCTCCCTGATGCCGCGTAGCAGGGCTCTGCTTTGACAAGCTTGATGTTGAGAAGGGCATGGAGGTTCGGTCACCAGAAGGCAAGGTCAGGATGCTCAAACAGCCATGGAGTGTGCTTGCTTTTCAGATTGCCGGGGATGATGGTCTGAAACTGCTTCATGCGGAAGGGAAAGCAGAAGAACGGAATACTGCTCCTGCTGAAAACCTGATGATAAGACTTCTGGAATTGCCCGGCAAGGAAGACCTTGGAACCCTTGTTCTGATAGATGAGGTTTTGATGTATGCCCGTGAGAAGGTTGGTAATGACACTGTGCGGCTCAACAGTCTGGTGAACTTTTTCCAGTATCTCACCCAGGCTGCGACAAAGGTAGACTGCTGCTGCATTGTGGCATCTCTTTTGACAAGTGAACCTATCTCAGAGGATGAGCTTGGCCGCAAAATCAAGAGCCATCTGTATGACATTTTTCAGCGTCAGCGAGAGGAGGCAGGGAGCCGGGGGTGAAAAAAGATGTAGCAGAGGTCCTCCGGCGCAGGTTCTTCACTGCTGAATCATTGAAAGATCGGGAGATATTCCGGCAGCATGTTGTAGCTGCATTAAAAGGGATTGCCGCTGTGGATGAGCAAACAGCCAAGCAGGGGGCAGAAGCAGAAGAGCGTTTTTTGAAGAGTTTCCCTTTCATCCTGACCTTACCGAAGTACTCTATTCGAAATGGACACAACTCGATCGATTTCAACGAACCCGCGGGGTATTGAGAACCTTTGCTCTGGCATTGCGCGAGGCTGAGAAGTGGGATACAAGTCCGCTGATCGGCCCTGCGGCTTTTCTCTTTGCAGATGGCCAGGAAGGTATCTCCGAGGCTTTGAGAGAAATGGTCACTGTTGCCGATACCGAGGAATGGGAAGGCAAGAAGCAGGCATGGACAGGCATTCTGGATAACGAATTTGCCCAGGCCAGGCAGATACAGGCAGAGTCTGTGGGACTGAAATTCAGGGAAATTGAACAGGTGGTGGTTGCTACATTCCTTCACTCACAGCCTATAGGTCAGAATGCAAAGACGAGGGATCTCTTGGTTCTTCTGGGATCAAGCCGACCTGACAAGATCGAACTTGAGAAAGGGCTTGCGCGCTGGGCACAGAAGAGCTACTGGCTCGATGATCTCTATGCTGCCTCGTCAGAGGACCAGCTTCCCGGAACATGGAGGCTTGGTAACCGGCCAAATCTTACCCAGATGCATGCAACTGCTACCAGAAACATTGCTGAAGGCACAGTTCGTGCCAGCTTGATCGACGAAATAAGCAAGGTCAAAAACCTTACGGCGAATGCTTCTGCGGCAGGAGTTCGCGTTCACACCCTGCCTACAAAACCGCGTGATATAGAAGATGACGGTGCGTTTCATTACGCTATTCTCGCTCCGAGCGCTGCATCGGAATCAGGAAAACCAAGCCCTGAGGCGAAGCGGTTTCTTGATGAAACAACAGGGCCTGACAGGCCTCGTGTATACCGGAACTCAGTCATCCTCCTTGCTCCGTCAAAAGACGGTTTGGAGCTTGCCATGGCCCGCATCAGGGATTATATGGGCTGGAACATAGTCAGGGATGAGATCAAGAAGCAGCAGAAAGATGGAAATGTTGACCCCGCAAGAGTTCAAACGCTCCAGATCAATATAGATAAAGCCAAAGGCCGTATCCCCGATGCGGTCAGACAGGCCTATTGTATCATTGTGACGGTTTCAGAAAAAAATGAGGTCCAGGCGTTCAAGATTGCCGTTGGCGATGAACCCCATTTTAATGTCGTCAAGAGCGATAAAAGGTCTCGCATTCAGGATACACCTGTAACGGCAGAGGCCTTATTGCCAGACGGTCCCTACAATCTCTGGCGTCCGGGAGAGACATCCCGACGGGTAAAAGATTTGGCCGGCGCGTTTGCTCAACTTCCTCACATGCCAAAGATGTTAAAAGCAAGCGCTATCCTTGAGACGCTTGCCGATGGTTGTGAGAAAGGAACGTTTGTGTTGAGGCTTACACGGCCGGACGGCTCCATGAGAACATGGTGGATGTCACGTCCCGACGAGAATGCACTGAATGAGCCTGCCCTTGAACTTGTACTTCCTGAAGCGGCAGAGCTGGTGGAGCTGGACGCGATGCTGTTGGCGCCCAGGAAACTGCCCGGGCTCTGGACGGATGATGAGATTACAGCTAAGGCCGTAGCAAAATATTTTAATGGAGCGAATGTTGTACAGGTTGAACGTGATGGCTACAGTGAAGCCGTGCATATCCCTAAGACCGAACAATCGGTTATTGATAAGGCTATCAGTGAAGCAGTCGAGAAAGGAATTCTGTGGCTGCTGTCAGGGCCGGCAAGCCTTCTCGCTGAACCGATACCCCCGGGTATACTAAACCCAACTGCAATACTCAGCGCTCCCCCGATCATCATTGGCGCAGCGGAAGTGCTCCCTGAAAATGTGCCCGATGCCTGGCAGGATGGGCAGACATCAGCGCTTTCTATCTCAACTGTGCTGTCTGTCAAGACAGGGAAAACTCTGCCCTGGCTAGACCGTACGTGAGGTAATAACATCTGCGCTGAAAGCCCGATTTATTGAGCGTGATATTGTTTCGGGAGAATGGCCGTGCGATTTCCCTTCTGCAAAACTGGCGAGATTCAAATTACCCTCTGGTAAAGGGGGAGAACCTTGGGCGGATGGCATCCGTGATAAGGAAAAGACTAATAAGCTTATGGCAGTCGCAGAACTCGAACCTTCACAAATACAAGATCTTGGCGATGCTATGTCCAAGCTTCTGGAGATAAAAGCAAAAGCAAACACATCTATTCGCTTTGAAGTTAAAATAGAGCTTGGGGATGGCAAAGAACCACCAAAAAAAGAGACCATCGAGGCAATAAATCAGATACTTCGAAGCGTGAAAGATGGATTTGAATGCCAATGAAAGACTGTGTTTGAAGGTGACTTGAATTGGCCATGGAAGCGAGATGTGAAAGATTATCAACAAAAAATAACTGACTATCGGAAAGAAAATATGACTTTCCAGGGAATGGTCACGAAAGTGTGTTTGGTAATTGAGGCATGTTTTCTGGCCGATGAGCTTGTTCTAACCGTTTGAGTTTTTAATGATGTAGATCGTTGCTACTATAGCATTTAAAGGCTATTTTAAATCCCGTTTTTTTAGTATTAAGCCTCATTTTAACAAAATGAAATCATTAGGGACTTAAATGTAATGACAAATTTGTGATTAGCCCATAACTTAGCCAATATCTTGTCTTGCTCATAAATGAAGAAACTCCTTGTTATATGAAGCTTTTTCAAGCACGGCCTGGATTAGCACGATCCGACCCTCTTCTAAATTACGAGCCTGGTTCTTTAGCTTGAGTTTAGCATCTGTCCGCATCAGAAGATGAGTGCCGAAAGGAGGGAGCTCACATGCCTCCACTTGTTTTTTGCGTTGCTGGGCTGAAACCAATGCTTTCAAAGAGGTGTCGCGCCAGTAGAGGACACGAAATCCGATAGATTCCAGCAAGATTTTCAAGTCATTCGGAGCAATAAGGTAGCTGATTGACGGTTCATCAGCCCAAGGAACAGGAAAGTACATTTCACCATTTGGCCCTTGAAAAATGTCCTGAAACGCAAAGCGACCTCCCAGTTTCAGCACACGGCTTATTTCGCTGTAAAACTTTGCTTTGTCGGGTATGTTCATCTGCGTATGCTCGGTCCAAACGAGATCGAAAGAGGCATTCGGAAAAGGCATGGTTAAGGCATTACCTTGCTGGAAAACCGTACAAGTGTTTAGTCTTAAGCGTTTCGAGAGCATTGTAGCAACTTCGCAATAGGTATCGGTAATATCCAGACCTGTGACATGACAACTGTGCTCAACTGCCAAGTAGCGTGCTGTCCCCCCAAGTCCACTCCCTACATCGAGCACATTCCACCCAGAACGTACTCCGACGTGGGAGGCTAGCTCTTTTGTAGCTTCCAGCCCACGGGAATGAAAAGCGTCAATCGGCGCAAGGTCGGCTGGCGTCAACACCTCGATATCAATACCCATGCTATGTAGTACGCCGAGGATGGCATCTCCAAGGTTCTCCAGCCTCCAGTGTTCACAAATGGCTTGTTCATAGTCGTCCATACACCTCTTCATATTCTTCTCCATATAGTGATCAAGCCAGAACAAGCATTCAGGCTATTAGCTACGATACTTATTATCTTAAAGTATATTGCCTTTATCCCAAATTTCTCACATTTACGATGGAGTTGCCCCTATAAAGCCGGACACTCTTCTAACGTAATGCCTGTCTTCTATACTCCCTCGGTGACTTCATCTTCAATCCCTTATGGGGATGATATTCATTATAGTCCTCGAACCAGGATGAAAGCAATCCCATTACGGTTCGTGCATCGGGTAAGATATGGGTAGATACATAGTCCCTCTTGAAGGTCTTCACAAAGGACTCTGCCATGCCATTTGATTCAGGACTGTGATATGGTGTGTGGTGCACAGGGTAATCCCGACGGGAATGGCAAACTCACAGGTTGCACGGGACGTATAGGCAGAGCCATTATCCGAAAGCCACTCGATCCTGTGAGGTAATGCGGTAATGAGGCTAAAGTGATATTCGATAGCTTCCGTCATCAGGTCCTTGATGATCTCGGAGGTAATTCCTCCGGTGGTGGCAACGGGGCTTACAACCTCACGGCCACAGCAGTCCATGGCAAAGACAACCCTGATCCGTTCCCTGTTCTCGCAGGCAATCTCGATGGCATTCTTTCAAATCTCCACCTCCATGGTCTTCTTGCATAGAATGCACTCTACCTCACGGACTCTCGCTTTGAGCTCCTTAACCTCAGACAGGGGAACAACCGTTTCTTAGGGCCCTGCAGCAATGAGAGCGCCACATTCAATGAGTCGCCTCCACTGAAAGAGCTGGTTGGGATGGACATCATATTTGCGTGCCACCGAAGACACGCTGTTGCCAGGTTGTTCGGCCTCTTCAACCATCGCCCTTTTCTGTAATGAGCTCCATCGCCTTCTTCTCTCTACTGACGTAATGACTTCTACCGGGCTCATAGGTCTCCTTTCCTTGATTATAGTAATAACTCTATGGCTATGACTACAACATATTCTCGCTCGCATGAGTGTCCGGTCTAAATGGGGCTGCTGCAGTTTCTCATCTAACGAACCAGCACGTTGCACCGGGATTTAGGGTAGTAGCCAGGAAGGAACGAGAGGAGTCCCATACACCTATCGACCGATATGACCTCACATCCCTCTTCGGTAAATCCACACTTGGAGAGGTCTGTGAGGAATGTATCCCATTCAGCCCTGCCCTCAGAAGGGGTAAGTTTAAAGTCGATGAACCTTTTTACTATTATGGTCTATTTCGAGAACCATTAGGACAGACCTTCTCAATGGTGCCTTTTGGGAGAGTATGATTCCATCGAAGATGAAGGTTCTGTATACATTGGAGAGCTTCCTCCTACAGAAGGGACAAACGGCGACATCAAGGGTTTTTGACACCCTGCTCATAGGCTGGGATATCTTCTCGCCAAAGATCGTCATGAGAGCTTCCCCGATTTTCCTGATGGAAAGCCCCTGTTTACGCGCATGCTTCAGGAACCTTGGCGGGTTTATAGGTTTTTGTGCGAAGGACAGCGTGCAGGATATCTCCTATCTCGATCAGGAGGTGCCGCTTGTAACTTCCGTTCCTCCGAACTGATGGGCCATTCGGGAGACGGGAGAGAAGATCTGCAATCGATTCTATCATCCAGCATTGCAGGAACACTGCAACCGCCTGTCGTCCGAACTTCCGGTAGTCACCTGACCAGTGCTCTTTATTGATGACATCCAGTTTCTTTACCATTTTCATCGCCTGTGATTGATTCTTCACAAATTGTTGCATCACGGAGTGCCTGCTTTACTCAAATGTATTTTGGTTGATACGACAAAGAAAGGTACTCCATCTTCTTTCAATGACACAAGAGATAATACAGTTTGACATAATTCTATCCTTGTATTGTACTGCCAGACATGCTATAATAATTCCAGCATCAGGAGCCATCCGAAAAGGATGCGGCAACCGAGCGAGGAGACGCTGCGGTGCCTGATCCCGTACAAGCGGGATGATGTGCGAAGCAAGGGCTTCGAAAATGTAAGCTCTCCGGCAATCGTATGTCATATGAACCGTCCCTGATGTGGACGGTTTTTTTTGTTTCCTCGCCTGGTGTGATGCAAATACAACAAGAGGAGGAACACAGCATGAACAACGTACCCGAACACATTATTCCGGTAAAAGAAGGACGAATCACAGAATCAGAACTCCTTCAGTTCGTGGACTACAAGGACATGATGATCTGCTCCGAGTGTTACGAACCCTATGGATTCTGGGCGTACCGCCCTGAGATCATCGACTACCTGCCCGATGAATGGAAACCGG
>Ga0302244_1001980_pt1 | contig 11093 bp, 10 predicted proteins | sample AAG_UR_Phe_MG_FD_193513 | JGI IMG/M metagenome (GOLD analysis project Ga0302244, IMG submission 193513) | Enriched activated sludge microbial communities from anaerobic digester in WTTP, New Holstein, Wisconsin, United States - AAG_UR_Phe | ecosystem: Engineered > Bioreactor > Anaerobic >... | reverse complement strand
GGAGCAAGAAAGTTTGAACGCGTAACTGCTGATAATGTAGGAAAACGTTTAGCTATCGTTCTTGATGGAGTTGTTTATTCTGCGCCCAATATTCAGGAAAGGATTGCTGGAGGCAGAGCGCAAATTACAGGTAGATTTACTGCTACCGAGGCAAACGAATTGGCAATTGTGCTCAATACCGGAAATCTGATAGCTCCTATTAAACCGGTTTCTACTTCTATAATTGGAGCCACTTTAGGAGCAGATAGCATTCGTAAGGGAACAACAGCTGGTTTAATTGGTTTGATTATTGTTGTCCTTTTTATGGCTATCTATTACAAATTGTGTGGTTTCATCGCTGATATTGCCATGGTCTTAAATGTGGGCTTTATTTTAGCTATGTTAACGGCTTTTGGCGCTACACTCACTCTGCCTGGAATTGCCGGTATTATTCTTACTATCGGTATGGCAGTTGATGCCAATGTGTTAATCTATGAACGCATCAGAGAAGAATTGGATTTGGGAAAAACACCCCGCAGTGCTGTTGATGCCGGTTTTAAGAGGGCTCTGGTAACTGTTTGGGATTCCAATTTGACCACTGTTATAGCTGGAATAATTCTTTATTATCTGGGCACAGGTCCTATCCGCGGTTTTGCCGTAACTTTAGTGATTGGTATTATTGGCTCTATGTTCACTGCAATAGTAATTGTGCGCTCTATTCTGGATAACCTTGTTTTAAGCGGCAAAAAGACAAAACTGAGCGTGTAAGGAGAAGAAATGAGAATACTACAGCATACTAATATCCAATTCGTAAAGTATCGTTACTGGTTTTATGGTATCTCTATTGCCTTGTTGCTAATTGGCATAAGTGGAATAATTTTTAGAGGTTTGAATTGGAGCATTGATTTCACAAGTGGAATAGCTGCAACCGTAAATCTGAAGGCATTAGACCCCAAAATCCAACCTCTGCCCATTGAGGACTTACGCTCAGTGCTTACGAAAAACGGTTTTCCAGAAGCCGAAATAACCTATATCGGTAATCCCGATAATTCTACTTTCCAGATAAAAATAAAGAGCGTGGGCAAAGGAACTGACCTTTCCACCGAAACCCGTAATAAGCTTTTGGATATTATTCAGGAGAATTTTCCGCAATATGTTCAAGGACGAGACCTGAATAAAGAAGTAATAGAAGAAATTTATGAAGTTGGACCTAAAGTGGGCGGCGAACTACGCTCTCAGGCATTTTGGGCAGTTATGCTTGCCTTAGTTGCAATGATTATCTATATTTGGTTTCGCTTTGAATTAACCTTTGGCTTGATGGGAATTCTGGCTCTCTTTCACGATGTCTTTATGATTGTAGGTATTTTTGCCATCACCGGGAAAGAAATTACTATGCAAATTATAGCCGCGCTTTTAACTATCGTGGGTTACAGCATCAATGATACAATTGTTATCTTTGACCGGATTCGTGAAGATATGAAGAAAAACCGCAAAGACCCTATCCAGGAGGTCTTTAATCGTTCTATCAACGATACGCTTTCCCGAACTGTTATTACCGGTGGAACAACTTTTCTAACTTCTGCCTGCCTGTATTTTTGGGGTGGAAGCGTAATTCACGATTTTGCTTTTGCAATCTGCCTGGGTATCTTCTTTGGCACCTATTCCTCTATCTTTGTTGCCAGCAATTTGGTTATAGACCTGAATTTGCTTACCCACAAAGAAAGAAAAACAATGCAACACCTAACTAAGAAAAAATTGTAATAATATCAGATTTACTAACCTATATAATTAGAACCGCTCATAAATTCTGGGCGGTTCTTTTTTACACAGAGAACACTGAGAATATTTTTACAAAGAGGAAAAGAGTAAAAGAGAGTGTTTGGACAAAGAGAAAAGAGAAAAAGAGAATGTTTGAACAAAGAGATTAAGTTTTACAATAGGAAAACAAGGTGTAGCCGGAGGAAGTTGTTCATCGGCAAGTAAGTGAAAAGGTGGAAAAGTGAAACAGGGCTTGGACATCGTAAAAAAAAGATGCGGAACTTCAGCGAGCTTCGGCTACACAAATCAGGAGTCGTGATCGCTTTAATAAATTATAACCTACTTTCAAGCTTATTTATCGATGAGGACTCGTGACGACATTTAGCCACCGAAAAAGTCATTTAACAGTTCTATGTTAGGAAAGCGCTAAATACTTATGACATACAAATGGCTCTTGACTTAAGTTAGTCCACTTTTTTAGGAATAAATATCTATCGCAATATACCAATCTAAGATCAAGGTAAAAATTCCTTTTTTCTCTTTTCTCTTATAGGAAAAATAATTATTTTGGAGTTTGTGGAAATTAATCAACAGATTATTAGTTATATAACTAATTGATAAATATATTATAAGCTTTATATTGTGTCCTTTTATAGCGAGCCATTAAAAAGGTATAAAATGAAAATAGCAAAATTATGACTTGACAGAACATCGCCATAATATGCTGAAATTAATTTATAAAGTTATAATCATATTATATTAGGAGAAGTAATGAAAAAGCTTTTTATTATCTTGATTACATTTATACCTATTTCCGCATTTCTTTGCGGTCAAACAATTCTGCCTAAGGAGAAAGAAGGTTCTATAATTGTTTCTAATTTGGGTAATACTCCCGGTTCAATAAGTCCTTTTAATATTTCTAAAAACGGTTTTGTTTTACCTCTTGCTTATGGTTTAGTTGTTAACCTGATATCCATAAAGAGGATTGGGAATTATGAAATATATAGTCAAGCTAAAGCAATTATTTTATCTGTATCTCATAATGATTTATGTGTTAATATATTTTTAACTAATGAAGATAAATAACACTATCAATAAATTAACATTGAGAAAGAAGGAAATTATGAAAAAGATATTATTACTAATTATAATGTTACTATGTTCAGTAGCTCTCTTTTCCCAATATGAGCCATGGCTTTGGGCAAAACAAGCCACCGGAACAAATTCATTTTCTGCATATAAGATTGCCGTTGATATCTATGGAAACAGCTATGTTAGCGGTTATTTCTATGATGAAGTCACATTTGGCAATATTACTTTAAATAGTAACGGAATGTGTGATATCTTTATCGCAAAGCTTGACCCAGAAGGTAATTGGCTCTGGGCATCAAAAGCAGAATGTCCTAGCGATTGTTTTAATTACGGTATTGCTGTTGACTCCAATGGTAACTGCTATGTAACAGGTTGGTTTAATTACGAAGCTATTTTCGGAGAGATAATTCTTAACGGTAATGGTGAGTATTATAATGAAGACATTTATATTGCCAAATTAGATAGTAATGGTAATTGGCTTTGGGCGCAGAAAGCCGGGGGGATATCAGATGATTGTGGTTGGGAAATTGCTGTTGACTCCAATGGTAACTGCTATGTAATAGGTAATTTTTTTGAAAGTGCAACATTCGGCACCACTATTCTAGAAAGTAGCGGAAGTTCAGATATTTTTGTTGCTAAACTTGATAATGATGGTAGTTGGTTATGGATAAAGACAGCGGGAGGTGAAGATAACGACTTTCGCGTAGGTATTGATATTAATACTGATAATAACGGAAATATCTATATTACCGGTTATTTTCAGGGCGATGTTTCCTTCGACTCTACGACACTAAGTAGTAAAGGAAATTATTTTGACATATTTGTTGCTAAACTTGATAATGATGGTAATTGGTTATGGGCAAAGCAAGCTGGTGGTGATAATAATGACTTCAGCAAAGAAATAATGACCGATATTGTTGGAAACAGTTATATCACTGGAACTTTTAGTGGGAACGCTACCTTTGGTAGTACAACTCTATCAAGTGTAGGAGAAACTGATATCTTTGTTGCCAAACTTAGTAGTAACGGTAACTGGCTCTGGGCAAAGCAAGCTGGTGGAATAAATGTAGATAACAGCAGTAGCATTACCTTAGATTCAAGTGAAAATTGCTATATCACTGGAACTTTTCGTGGGAGCGCTACCTTTGGTAGTACAACTCTATCAAGTGTAGGAGAAACTGATATCTTTGTTGCCAAACTTAGTAGTAACGGTAACTGGCTCTGGGCAAAGCAAGCTGGTGGAATAAATGATGATAGTAGCTGGAGTATTGATGTAGATGAAAATCATAACTGCTACATTACTGGAAATTTTTATTCGACTGTTTCCTTTGGTGGTATTGAATTAACTAATCTTAGTAATAGAGCTATCTTTGTTGTAAAATTTAATAATCCAGATTATCCTAATAATGTTTTTATAGAAGATGCAGATACGGGTATTAACATTAGAGTATCTGGAGGGCATGCTTACAAAGGCAGCATTGAGAATTTTCCCGATATTCCTGATCAAGATGTATCCTATACTAAATTAAGTTTTATCCTTGATAACAGCATTGAGAATTGGACTATAACAATGTGGACAGATGCCGATTTTGGTGCTTACTATCAGAATGAAGAATGGCATATTGTTGATAATAATGGCGGTCAGGTAGTATTTAATATTAGTTTTGCTCCCGGCAAAGGAATTGTAGAAATACCTGTAATTCTTGATAACCCTCAAACATTATCCGTTCAGTTATCTGCTTTTACTCTAAATCTCAATTCTCAATACGGGGTAAATGTGAAGTGGATAAGTCAATCCGAGACAGGGCTAAATGGCTATTATATCCATCGGGGAACAGTTGATGATTTGTCCCAGGCAACTATAATCAGTCCTTTGATTAGAGCTACCAATACTTCTCATCAGCAGGTATATTTATATACCGATAAAGATATTTATGAACCAGGAACTTATTATTACTGGCTAGCAGCTCAGGATTATGATGGCTATGTTACTTATTGCGGTTCAAGAAATGTAATTTATTCCATTGATAATAATCAAGGAACTCCTGAATTACCCCTGGTAACTGAAATTAAATCTATCTTTCCCAATCCATTCAACCCTACTGCTATAATTAGTTACACCATCAGTAAACCTGCAGAGGTTAATTTTGCCATCTATAATCCTAAGGGTCAATTAATCCGTAGCTTTAATTTGGGACGAAAAGACGCAGGAAACTATAGATTGGTGTGGGATGGGACAGATAATAAAAATCAGTTTTGCGGAACCGGTGTATATTACATTAGAATGCAAGCAGGGAAAGAGAGTTTTATAAAGAAAGCGGCGTTGCTGAAATAAAAAAATAAATATAGCGAGATGATGAGATAGTTTAGAAAAGTTGGAATCTTTATTGTGAAGACGGAGGACGCTGTTCCTCCGCCTTTTTATATCTCTCACAGATAACACAGATTTCACAGATAAAAAATAAGTGCACGCAAAGAATGTGTAGCCGGAGGAACCTGATCTTCCACTTTGTAAGTTTGACGCTTTTTAATTACTGAGAACACTGAGGACACTGAGAATATTTTTACAAAGAGAAAAGAGAAAAAGAGAATGTATAAGTAAAGATATCTCACATTCTTCATTTTTCATCCTTCATTTCCTCCAGAACCTTTTGACTTAAAGAACCTCTTGACTTCAAGACCTCAAGACCTCGTGACCTCCGTTGTTTTAAAGCTTTTTCTATGTATCGCAGACAATCCATAACTACAAATCATTTTAGCGTGATAGGCAGTTCCATAGCCCTTATTAGATGCAAAACCATATTCAGGATAGATATTGTCATAAGCAATCATTAGTTTATCTCTATGGACTTTAGCTAAAATAGAGGCAGCAGCAATTGAGGCATAGAGTTGATCACCTTTTATTATTGCTTTGGCATAAGGTTTTAGTTCCGAGTGAATATCTCTACCATCAATTAGACAATATCGGGGTTTGCTTTTCAATTGGAAAAATGCATTTTTAAAGCCCAAAAGAGTTGCTCTCAGAATATTGTATCTATCAATATAAGCAGGGCTAATTTCTACAATGCTATAGTCAATAGCACTTTCTACAATTTGCCGATAGAGTTCTTCGCGTTTTTTAGGCGTAAGCAACTTGGAATCGTTGATATCTTCAATAAGTGTATTATAGTTTAAGACCACTGCAGCAGCTACAACAGGACCGGCTAAAGCACCACGACCGGCTTCATCAATTCCGGCAAAAAGACCGTGGGTGTTAAAGAACTCTATATCGTTCTGATAAAGGATAGTCATAATCACACCTTTTGCAGAACGAAAAACAGACGACTGAATTTATCATCAATAGTGGTTAAATGTTTGGGATAGAGGTTTGTTTTTGTTTCTGTGCTATGGATGGCAATTAATTTCAGAGGTGAATTACGGATAATCTCAATAAGTTCATAAGTATAATAGACCCTTTGCTGATGCTGTTCAAACTGATAGCTATAGCCCAAAATGTTCTTTTTAAAGAAATGCAAAGAGGATTTCTGGATTAATTGGATATATTCAAAATATGCCTGATGAATCATTAAACCATCACTATAACGGTGCAAATCGCAAAGATGGGCAAAATTATCCATACTGTTTTCCAGAGTAGAAATATCAAAAATAAATAAGCCACCGGTTTCTAAAGCTAAAGAGACCTCCTGCAAAACTTTGGCTATCTGTTTTGTTTGAGTAAGGTAATTAATGCTGTCAAACATACATATTACCAGCTGATAATCTTTACCTAAAATCGGATCGGTTAAAGATGCGTAGTATAATTTAGGTTTTACTGTTTTCCTGGCAGCAATTTTGAGCATATCAACAGAGTTATCACAAGCAAAAACAGTATAACCCTTTCGCACAAATTGAATAGACATATTTGCTGTGCCACAGGCAAGTTCCAGTATCTTAGAAAGTTTCAAGGGAGAATATTGTTTAAACCAATAAAGTATACTATTCACCCACAAAGCATAATCCACATGTGCCATATAGTCATCATAGTGTTCTGCAAAAAAGGAATAGGCGGAAGAGTTATTTCTTCGGCAAAAACGAATTCCTGCGAGGTCATAAATATCATCCAACGGACGTGCTATATTTAATAGCTGTTTTTGAACATTAAGAAGTATACTATGGGGCTTTCCAATATTTACCCGGAGATTGCGATAATTCAGTTCCGGGTGAAATAATTCCCAGTTTTCCCTATCTATATTTATCAGTGCTTCTATAAACCTGAAATTTGTGCTCAGTAAAACATAGTTGTGTTTTTTATTTTCAATAAACTGACTTAAATCACTAAAATAGATCAGTTTTTCCTTTTTTTCATATAAGTCCTCAGCAGTATCTTCTTTTAGCACACAAGGGCACAAGCCATATTCAGCAAGGTCTGTATGAAAGGGATTATTACCTTTAAGCTCCAAAACTGCCATATCAGGATGGACATAAAGATAGGAGGAATTTATATTTTCCTGCTTGCAAAAATAATCAAAAGAAGCAGGACTAGCAAAAAAACAAATCTGCTGAGGTGTTGGAACAGGAAGTTTATTAATATTATTCAATCCTGTTAATTGCAAATTATCCGTTTTATATTTTAGAGCATCTTCAGAAGGACAAATTAGTTCCAGCTCCACTTCTTTCCTGATAGGAGAAAATTCACAGGCATCAATAACTAAGGGAACTTCATTAGAGAAAAAAGTAACGATTGAAATGCGATATGTTTTGTCCATAATAGATGCTCTTGCTATATAGTTTTCATATTGGAAATGCGGTTATGTTGTTTATCTTTATCTGGATTCCTGTTTGCGCAGGAATGACAAAGGGATTACTCTCCGGAATATGATCGCAAGCATTAAAAAATAAACTACTTATCACTGCTACCAGGTATTTCTAAGGGAATATTTTGTTTGCAGGCATCACAATTATCCCTTTCATAAGCAGGAATTTCAAGGCACAGGAGTGATTCCAAAGGAACGGGGAATTCTATTTTACCTCCGCTACGATCAATCAGAATACCAATTGCGATTACTTCCAAACCTTTATTTTGAATACAGGAGATAACTTCCCGAATACTGCCACCAGTTGTGAGAATATCTTCCACTATAGCTATTTTCCATATATGGGAAAGATCAAAACCATTGCGGATTATCATTTCACCTTCTTTTCGCTGAGTAAACACAAAGTTCTTTCCCATCAGATAAGCTGTTTCAAAGCCAAGAGCAATAGCTCCATAAGCAGGACTAATAATTGCTTCAAATTCATATTCGGCTAAGCGTTTTGCAAGGCGTTTACAAAGGTTATGAGCCGCAGCAGGATTTTGCAGAATTCTGGCTTTTTCAATATATTGATTGCTATGTTTTCCGGATGTTAACTGAAAATGACCTTCCAAGAGAGCTCCTTCATCTTTCAGAATGCGGGTTACATAGTCCGAATCCTCAAGACCGGTCAGTAGTTCTTTAGCATCTTTTTCTTCATTTTCCGGAACCTGCAATTCTATTTTATACATATCTCCCGCGATGGATGCATACATACTCATAATCCGTTCATTTAGCAGATTGGGATGAAAACCGGAATCCTCTAAAAGACCTTTTGCCAGTTCTGCTTCAAAAGGATTGGTATAAGTGGCAATAGTAATCAAAGTTATCTCTTCCATTTTATCCTCCATTTATGGGACGCTATTTTTGTCTGCCAAATATCTTTATCATTCCTGCTCAGGCAGGAAACCATTTAAAATATACTTTAGAGGTCTTGTACCTCTTTAGCAAAGAAAGAATTTAGCAAGCTAAAAGTGCCAGGAACCGAAAAAATTGTAAGGAGAAAAAATCGGCTCCCGGCATTAGGAAAGAACTATTTAAGTATATTGTTTAGCGATTTCTATTCCGCGTTTAATAGCAGTAAGATTTTTGGCAAGCAAATCAGGATTTTTTTCTTGCATAAAGGAAGTTAAATCCTTTTCCAGGGTTTCGTATTTGATAATTCCTGTTTTTCCGATTATAATACCTGTTGCCAGCATATTAAGCACAATCATACTGCCAATTTCGGACGCTATATCATTCATCGGAACCGCTATTTTAGTAATATCATCACGCTTACAACCGTTGGGACACATATTAGTGTTATAAATTAAAAGTCCTCCAGGACGAATAGAAGGAGCAAATTTATCTATAGAGGGCTGATTTAAAGCTACCAACACATCAGGGAAACTGACAATTGGAGAAGCAATAGGTTCCGTAGAAACCACCGTAGAAACATTGGCAGTTCCTCCTCTCATTTCAGGTCCGTAAGAAGGCAGCCAGGAAACATTTTTCCCTTCTTGCATAGCTGCTTGGGCAATGAATTTACCTATAGTAAGAACACCTTGACCGCCAAAACCGGCACAAATCATTTCTATAGTCATTATTCCACTCCTTCACCTTTATCACGATAAACACCTAATTTGAAGAAAGGCAACATATTTTCTTTTGCCCATTGTCTTGCTTGTTCGGGTTCATAACCCCAATTCGTAGGGCAGGTGCTGATAAATTCTATAAAGGTAAAACCGCGATTTTCCTTGTTATAGCGGATGGCTTTGTTAACAGCTTTTTTTGCTTTAATAATATCAGCCGGGCTTAATAGTGAGACCCTTTCAATATAATAGGGAGCTACCAGGGTTGCCAAAAGTTCACACATCCGAATAGGATAACCGATATCATCTACATTTCTGCCGTAAGGACTGGTAGTAGTTTTCATATTAGGCAAAGTTGTAGGAGCCATTTGTCCACCTGTCATCCCATAGATAGCGTTATTAACAAAGAAAACGCTTATCTTTTCTCCCCGATTAGCAGAATGAACAATTTCCGCAGTTCCGATAGCAGCTAAATCACCATCTCCTTGATAGGTAAATATATGCATATCGGGACGGGCTCTTTTTATGCCTGTAGCAACGGCAGGAGCGCGTCCATGGGCTGCTTCTGCCATATCACAATTAAAATAGTTATAGGCAAAAACGGCACATCCGACAGGTGCCACACCGGCTATTTGATTGATTAAACCATTTTCATCAATTGCCTCAGCAATTAAACGATGAGCTACTCCATGCATACATCCAGGGCAGTAATGGAAAGGGACTTTAGTAAGTGCTTCAGGGCGTTTTGCAATAATTTCCATTTTTTCCTCCTTCCTTTAAAAACATTCTTCCAGTTTTTCTTTGATTTCAGCAGGGGTGAAAACAACACCTCCCACTTTTCCCCAAAAATCAACCGGAACCTTTCCTTCTACAGCAATTTTTACATCTTCTACCATTTGTCCTGAATTGAGTTCAAAAACATAGACCTTTTTCACATTTTTACCAATTGCTTGTTTGATTGCTTCATAAGGGTAGGGCCATACACGAATGGGACGAATTAAGCCAACGCTTTTTCCTTCTTTTAGAACTTCATTGATAGCTGACTTTACAACTCGGCTGGCAGTTCCCCAGGCAACGCATAAAACTTCATTTTCATCTGAAATATTATAGGTTTCATAGCGAATTTCATTCTTTTGGATTTCCGCATATTTTTTACATAAACCCAAAACATGCTGTTCCAAAACCAGGGGGTCAAGTTCCAGAGAATTTATTTCATGATGGTGTTTTTTATCGCCATCTTCATTGGGGCAAATACACCAGGAAAGATGTTGATTGGCAAGCTCTTGCAGTTCTTCCTCCGTTTTTGCGGGTTTGAACTCAACGGGTTCCATCATTTGTCCCAGCATTCCATCGGCAAGAATCATAACAGGATTGCGATATTTATCTGCCAGATCAAATGCTTCGCTTGCCATATCTGCAAATTCCTGAACCGAACTCGGTGCTAAAACGATTAAACGATAATCGCCATGACCTCCACCTTTGGTTGCTTGAAAATAATCACCTTGGGCAGGTTGGATATCTCCTAAACCGGGACCTCCGCGTTGAACATTAACAACGACACAGGGAAGTTCCGCTCCCGCAATATAGGATAGACCTTCCATTTTTAACGAAATACCCGGAGAGGAAGAAGATGTCATCACTCTTTTTCCGCTTCCAGCAGCTCCATAAACCATATTTATGGCAGCAACTTCGCTTTCCGCTTGAATAAAAGTGCCATTTACTTTAGGCATCATTTTTGCCATATATTCAATTAATTCGCTTTGGGGGGTGATGGGATAGGCAAAATACAAGCGACAACCACTACGAATTGCGGCTTCTGCAATTGCCTCATTTCCTTTCATTAAAATTTTAGACATTCATAACC
>Ga0302244_1001961_pt1 | contig 11209 bp, 8 predicted proteins | sample AAG_UR_Phe_MG_FD_193513 | JGI IMG/M metagenome (GOLD analysis project Ga0302244, IMG submission 193513) | Enriched activated sludge microbial communities from anaerobic digester in WTTP, New Holstein, Wisconsin, United States - AAG_UR_Phe | ecosystem: Engineered > Bioreactor > Anaerobic >... | reverse complement strand
CTGTTATTAAATCTTTCTTTTCCATTCTATTTCTCCTTTCCGCCCTTATAGTCTAAACTATCTGGTAGAAAGTGTCTCATATATATTGGCACAGAGGGCCAAGTCCAAATAGATAAATTAAGGGGGATTATAGATATGCTGACAATCAAACACAAGGAAGGATGTCGAATGAAAATAAATTCTATGAAGATGTTTCTTTTGGTCATATTTGTATTACTGGTTTACACGATACCTGCGCAAGCAGTTCCAGCGGGTATGATGGATCCCGAATCGATTCCTGGAAACATCAAATTCGGATCGCTTAAGGTTCATCCGTATGTTTATGTTGATCAAACCTGGACTGACAATGTATTCCAGAGAAACGGGTTATGGGGGCCTACGGTTCAAAATGGAAAGTACTATTCTTCGAGCGGAAACAGAAGCGACACCATAAACAAGGTAACACCCGGCATCAGATTTTTCCTTCCGTTCGGTGGCACCCACCTTTTTCATTTGAACTACAACGCTGATCTGAAAACATATAATGTATTCTCCCAGTTCAACAATCAAGATCAGCTTCTACATGCGGCAGTCGGCTTTGATTTTGCGTCTGGTTTAAATCTTCTTGTAAGAAATGACTTTATAAAAGCAAACACACCCCCACGCTCACTCTCTGGTATGACAGACGAATACACTATGAATACATCCGGTTTAGAGACGTCATACAAGTTTGCGGATAAATACAAAATCGCTGCATTTTATGAATATGAAACAAAAAGTTTCAGCCCGAGTAACGGCAACGCCCAATGGGATAATTACACGCAGCATAAACCAGGTCTGACCTTTTTTTATCGTTTTCTCCCGCTGACATCCGCTCTACTTGAATTTAGTTGGCAAAGTAGATCTTATTCCAGGCCTGATTATGTAACAACCAACATAGACTCAGATTATTACAATCTGTGGACAGGTCTTTCTTGGGAACCTGCTGCAAGGATAAAAGGAACTTTTAAGATTGGTTACACTTCAGCAAAATTTAAAAGCTCAGTTTCCAACTGGTCCGGCTTAGGGTTCAAGGGTGATGTCACATATGCATTTACAAATAGGACACATTTTAACTTGAATGCATTTAGAGAAGTGTTGGCCACATCTTTCACGGCATTCAACTCGCCTTATGGTGATTACTATATCTCGACTGGCGCAACTCTTTCCGTTAATCACCAATTCCCATCCAACTTTGTGGGAAAGGTAAACATAGGATATACTAACAATGATTACGCACAGTATGGAATCTATACTCCAAGAAATGGTCAGCGCAAAGTAAAACAAAACGTTAACAATCCTAATTTCGGTCTCGGTCTTGATTATATAATCCGCAAGGGCACAAGCTTGGGGGTTCATTATCGCTACAATAACTACGACAGCAATATTGACGTTGAAAAATACAAGGAGAACAGGCTTGGTTTTCTGCTGTCTATTGCGCTATAAACAATTTTGATGTAAAATATATGCATTTTAAAAATGTGTTAAATTCATTATTATGTTCAGGTAATCAGAAATTAGAGGAAATTAATGTTATTTTTAAAGAAAGTTCATTTTGTAGCACCTTTAGCAATCGCAGTTCATTTATTGTTAATCATTATCTTTCAAATGACCGCATTCCCTACAACGGGGAATGCGGTTTCGAACGATGATTCGCCCAAAAAATCCACTTTTGTGACCACTCGTGATAATGACAAAGATTACGTTATAGGACCTGAAGATACTTTAAAAATAACTGTTTGGGACCACGATGACCTTACAAGGGAAGTAACTGTCTCAAGGGAGGGCTGGTTTAGTTTTCCATTTATTGGTAAAATTCATGCCGATGGATTGAGTGTCGGTAGCCTTGAAAAAAATCTGGTCGATGCCCTTTCCGGAAAGTACATCATAAATCCGCACGTATCCGTATTTGTAAAAGAGGTTAAAAGTAAAGTTGTATACGTGATAGGTGAAGTTGGTGGCAAAGGGGGAGCTGGAAAAGGCCCGGGAACATATCCTCTTACTGGCAAAACAAGTTTACTCGAAGTCCTTTCAATGGCAGGTGGTCCGTCTGCTGATGCAGCCTCCGAAATAACTATCGTTCGGCCTAAAGATAAACAAAATATTCCATCCTCCATCGAGGATGCAAGAAGTGACGAAATCACAAACATTAATATGAAAAAGCTTCTTGAGGGTGATTTATCTCAGAATATACTTCTTGAACCCTATGATACAGTTTATGTCCCAAAGGCAGAATTTTTCTTTGCCTCTGGCGAAGTAAAACATCCTGGAAAATTCGTGCTCGAAAAAGGTATGACCGTATTAAAGGCAATTGCTACTGCGGGCGGAAAAACGGATAAGGCGGCAATAAACAGAACCCGTATCATTCGTGTTAAATGAGGGGAAAAAAAGGAATTCAGGGTAAGTCTTGACGATCCCGTTCAGCCGGAGGATATTATAGTAGTGCCTGAAAGTTTCTTTTGACCCAACCATATCACCTATGAACACGATAGTTACCATCCACCAGCTACCATCAATCAGCCACCTATAGGAGGAACCATCCATGCCCAAAACGTTTCAAATAGAAGAACCCCATCTTATGGACCATATACATGTCATCTTCAAGCGAAGATTGGTGGTGACAACGGTTTTTCTTATTATATTCTTGTCTGTCGCCATATACACCTTTACAACGACACCCATATACAGGGCAACGGCGCAACTGCTCATTGACAAGGAAAATCCGAATGTAACAAATATCAAAGAGGTTCTTGATTTAAAGGCAAGCGATATAGATTACTATCAGACACAGTATAACATTCTGAAAAGCAAGGCGCTTGTCATAAAGGTTATTAAGACACTAAATCTAAAAGACAACAAGGAATTCGGTCCCGTCAAGGAGGAAACAGAAGCAACACAGAACAACCTTATCGCAAGGTATATCGGAAAACTGAAAATCGACCCCATCAGAAACAGCAGGTTGGTAAATATAAGCTTCGATTCAAAGGATAAGAGGCTTGCCGCTTTGATCGCAAACACGCATGCAAGGCTATACATTGAGAGCAACCTTGAAAGAAAGTTCTCCGCATCTCAGGATGCAACTGGTTGGCTTTCTACGAGGATAAAAGAAGTCAAGGAACGTCTCGAGGAATCAGAAGCAAAACTTCAAAGCTATAGAAAAGAAAAAGGTGTAGTAACAGTTGATATGGATGAAAAATACAACGTTGACTCTCAGAAGCTTAAGGACCTTAATGCATCCTTGAGTACAGCCAAAGCTGAGCGTATTGCAAAAGAAAACCAATACAATGAGATGAAAAATCTCAGCAAAAACCCTGATACAATGGAGACCCTGCCCGCCGTTGTAGCAAATCCTCTTATCAATCAACTAAAAAGCGAATTCATTAAGCTTTCTGGTAATTACTACGAACTGTCTCAGAAATACGGGTCAGAACATCCTCGTATTATAAGGCTAAATTCTGAATTAAACGCACTAAAAGACAAAATCAGACAAGAGGTGCAAAAGATTGCGCAATCGATAGAAAGCGAATACAGGGTGGCTGTTGCACGTGAACGATCCCTTCAGGGCGCCCTTGAAAATCAGAAAAAAGCGGTTCTTGACTTCAATGAAAAGGAGAGTGAATTCAATATTGTAAAACGTGATGTTGATACAAATCGCTCGCTCTATGAATCATTACTAAAAAGAGTAAAAGAGACGAACGTAACAGAGGGTATCAACGTATCAAATATTATGATTGTTGACCCTGCAAGGGTACCAAACAAACCTGCAAAGCCTAAGATATTGCAGAACCTGCTTCTTGCCCTTGTAACTGGACTTGCATGCGGCGTAGGGCTTGCCTTTTTCTTTGAATACCTTGACAACTCAATTAAATCACCGGATGATGTTAAAAAGCACCTCGATGTACCATTGCTTGGAATACTCGGCAGATTTGAACCCTTATCAAATGACGAAAGCAAGAAAGAGCTACCACTTCTCGACACACCCAGGTCTACCATCTCTGAAGCGATAAGAACGGTGAGAACCAACATCCTCTTCAGCGCGTCAGACGGCGAAACAAAAGTCCTTCTTGTCACATCCGCCATGGCGCAGGAAGGCAAGACCATCATGTCAACGAACCTAAGCGTAGGATTTGCACAACTTGGCAAAAAGGTTCTGCTTATTGACGCTGACATGAGAAAACCAAGAGTGCATACAGTATTTAATCTAGAACGCGAGCCGGGTCTTTCTGAAGTTTTGGTTGATGCAAAAGAACCCCCTTTAGTAATCAGGGACACGCAGGTCGCTAACTTGAAGCTCATTACATGCGGAACAATTCCACCCAACCCGGCAGAACTTCTGATATCTCCACGTATGGATGCATTCATTCAAGAAATGAAAAAACAATTCGACATAATTGTTATCGACTCTCCGCCCATTACATCTGTTACCGATGCGGTCGAGATCAGTTCATTTGTTGACGGAGTCGTTGTCGTAATAAAAACAGGGGCTACCCCAAGGCCTGCTGCCCAGTCCGCCATTCATCAACTCTCAGAGGTAAATGCAAACATCTTCGGCGTCGTCCTCAATGACGTTGATATGCAGAAGGACAACTACTACTATCCGTATTACAAATATTATTCACGCTATTACTCAAGATATTATTATCACTATGGCTATTATTACGGTGAAGATGGACAGAAAAAGAGGGTGAGAACAAGACAGGACGTCGACAAGGGTCCTTTGAAAAACATGATGAATTTCAAAAACATTGTATCAACAGTGTTTAAAAGGAAACCGGGCAACATAGACGAGAAGAAAACATGATCGATCTTCATGCGCATATTCTTCCCAACCTTGACGATGGACCCCGGAGTTGGGAAGAATCTCTCGAAATGTGCAGAATGGCCTTTGACGACGGTATCAGGACAATCGTAGCCACGCCTCATACATTAAACGGTGTGTATAACAATAATGCCGCCGTAATAAAACAGCAGGCAAAGCATCTTCAGAAACTACTCGAAAAAAATAATATTGCGGTTAATATACTGCCGGGGTCTGATGTTCGTGTATACCCCACACTAACGAGTCTCATTGAAAACGGCGAAGCCCTGACCATTAACGACAACAGACGTTATATCATCCTCGAACTTCCCGACCTCTTCCCCATGCCGGCTATTAAAAAGCTGATGCTCAGTTTAACCGACAAGGGTATCACACCCATAATAAGCCACCCGGAAAGGATATCGCAGATACAACAGGATAGCTCCGTTATATACGATTTTATCAAAGAAGGTGCCCTGACACAAGTTACCGCCATGAGCATTACCGGTGAATTTGGAAAAGGCGTTAAAGGATTTGTAGAAAAGATGCTGAAATATGATATGGTGCATATCATTTCAACCGATTGTCATAACATTGTAAGCAGGCCACCGATACTGTCCATCGCAGTTGAATTGGCTTCCCGGATTGTAGGAAAGGAAAAGGCCCTTTCTATGGTCACCAGCACACCACAGGCCATAATAGAGGGACAAAAGGTTTAATAAGAATCAAGGGTTGCAAAATAAATTTAATAGGAATATTTCAGGGCATCCAGCAATGCCAATGGCGGTAGCCTGCCAACAAATCAGACATGTCAGAAACTCATACTCATAAAGACCCATCAAAATATATTCGTAAAAAGGTACGGCACAAACGCAGCCTCAAAACACGCCTTAAAAATAGCCTCAGCCTCTATCTTGGCAAAGGGAAAGAAAAGGTCATATACATCATCATAGCAATCGTACTGGCTATAATCGTCGCCAAAGCCCTCCTGTGGTACATCAAGAAGACCGAGGAGGCCAGCATTCCTTCAATAAATGTTGTTTGCCAGGCAACTCCAATTATGACAAATCTCAACGATGTAATATAACGTTAACATTCTTGCAAGCAGAAAAAACGGTTTATAGGGTTTGTTGCGTTTTTTAGTTTCTCTGGTTTCTCTTGTTGGGGGACTCCTTGGCCTTTTCACTTCTAAGTTTTGAAAAAAAGTACCAAGAAAACCCCTTTAATCCTCGAATCCTCGACCCCTTGAACCCTTGAATCCTTATTGCCAGTTACGCATGGTTCTGCAAAAGTCTCGCATCATTCAGATAATTTTCATTGACATTGTCATATTTCAAGCGCATTATATGTCTCCAGAGGACATATTATGTGCCCGAATCACAACAGCCAACTTAAAACATTAGGACCCCAATCCGTGTGCCTGGTCTCCACTCTCTATGAAGAAAACAAACCAGTTTTCCGTCTGGAGGATGTCAGGAGGATTCTGAACCTTCAAGAACTCCCCGCCAGCAGCTTCGTGAGACAGCTTGTGAACAGAGGCGTGGCTACCCGATTGAAGCCGGGCCTCTTCATCCTGGTGCCTCAGGAGTTGGGAAGGGAAAGAGAATACATGGGAAGTCCGCTCATTGTCGCTCGTGAACTGGCCAGGGGGAAGGGTTATTACCTTTCTCATGGAACGGCCATGGAACTCCATGGGATGGTTACCCAACCGCAGCTTGTCGTCCACGTAACGACCATGAAAAAACGCCGCCCCGTTCACATTATGGGCACGGACTTTCAATTTATTACCTGCAAAAAGGAACATTTTTTCGGCATAAGCGAACACTGGGTGACCAAGCAGGAAAAAGTGATGGTCAGTGACATGGAAAAAACCGTCATTGACGGTTTACGGCAGCCTGAGTACTGTGGCGGCATCACAGAAACCGCTAAAGGGGTATGGATGCACCGACAGAATCTGAACGCCGACAGGTTGATCGAATACGCCATAAAAATGGATATTGGCGCCGTCACCCGCCGACTGGGCTATATCCTGGAACTTTACGGACTCGGCTCCCCGGAAAAACGGGAACACCTCCGTGATCATCTTACCGATACCTACGCAAAACTCGATCCGCTCCTTCCCCCAGAAGGGAAGTTCATCAGGAAGTGGAGATTGCGCCTTAATGTATCGCCGGATGAACTTTTATCCGTAGTGAAAACATAATGATCCCTCAGCGAAACCTGTCGTTGTTGTCTAACCGTCTCGCCCGGAAGGGCGGCCGCCGCATCCCGGAGACTGTTCTCGAGCGCGACTACTGCATCTCCTGGTTTCTTGTCGGATTTTCAGAAACGCCCCTAATAGATTTCCTTGCCTTCAAGGGCGGCACGGCCATCAAGAAATGCTATATTCCCGATTATCGTTTTTCGGAAGATCTTGATTTCACTCTTCGGGAAGTCGTTTCTTTTGAAAAAATACAGGCGTATCTTGCCCTCGCCTTTGAAAACGTTGAGAAGGTTTCCGGAATCAAGATTCAAGTCAGCCGCTATGATCGGCATTCACATGAGAACAGCCACACATTTTTCATCGCCTATGAAGGCCCTCTGCAGGGAAGCGCGGTAAAAGAGGTCAAAGTGGATATAACCATACAGGAAAAAATCGTCTTCCCCATTGCGTCAACCCCCGTTCTCAAAACCTATGATGAATATGAGGATCTGCCGGTTGATGCAATAATCAGCATTTATTCCATCAACGAGATCGTATCGGAAAAGATTGTCGCCCTTCTTGACCCCGTAAGAAACGAACCGCGCGATCTTTACGATTTATGGTATCTTACAACCAATAAATATGTGGCGTTGGCCGATTTGGCCGAGGCCGTTGCTCTGAAAATGAAATTTCGGGGTAAGGAATTGATCGATGTAAAAGAAAACTTTGTCCGAAAAGAGGCACGGTTCAAAAAACTCTGGAATGTACGTCTCGCTGCGCAAATGGCACAATTACCTGAATATGATGAGGTATTCCGTGCAGCATTGCGTGAATTGCGACAGGCAGAATATTTTGGATAGCATGTTTTGTGCAGTTGTAATGACTTATGATCCTTTTCAGTGAATACCAAAGTTGATGTATACAATACAGAAACGGAGGTATTAGCATGGAAAAGATTCCAAACGCAGTATTATATTTTAGGTGTGTAGATGCATAGCGAACCCTCCAACCCTCCAACCTTCTCCTGCCTCCTGACTTCTGTATTCTGTCTTCTGCCTTTCTCCACTTGACCCCTTGACCCCTCGACTCCTCGACCCCTTGAACCCTTTGCTTTTTGTCATTCTGAGCCGCTGCAGCCCTAAAATGTCATTCCGAGCCGCTGTAGCCCTAAAATGTCATTCCGAATCCCCGCGTGAGCGGGGTGAGGAATCTTAAAGCCATGTCAGCGCCTGTGCCGATGTTGACAAGATTTCTCAGTCGCTTCGCTCCTTCGAAATGACATCGTGGGGAGCGGTCAAATGACATGGGAGCACCTCGGATGACACTGTGGGCGCTCCTTCGAAATGACATTTTTTTGTCATTCCGAGCCGCTGCAGCCCTAAAATGTCATTCTGAGCCGCTGCAGCCCTAAAATGTCATTCTGAGCCGCTGCAGCCCTAAAATGTCATTCCGAATCCCCGCGTGAGCGGGGTGAGGAATCTTTTGAAGGGAGAAATCTTTCGAAGGGAGAAATCTTATCATGGTTTTCACCAAAAGCTATTATGTCTATCTGCTGACCAACTGGAACAATCAAGTCATGTATGTTGGTGTGACCAATGATTTGCGAAGACGTGTCTATGAGCATAAAAATAAATTGGCCGGCGGCTTTTCCGCAAAATATAATCTTAATAAATTGGTTTATTTTGAGGAGACAACGGATATTTATGCTGCAATTGAAAGAGAAAAAGAAATCAAGCAATGGCGCAGAGAGAAAAAAGACAGTCTGGTAGAGAAGATGAACCCTGATTGGCTGGATTTGAGTGAGAAGTTCTAAATTCAAGAAAGATCCCTCATTGAATTCGGGACATGGATTTCTCAGTCGCTTCGCTCCTTCGAAATGACATAAGGGTAGGCTCGTGCTCCTTCGAAATGACATCTGGGTAGGCTTAAGCTCTTCGAAATGACAACAGGGTGGGCTTGTGCTCCTTCGAACTGACATTTTTTTGTCATTCCGAGCCGCTGTAGCCCTAAAATGTCATTCCGAGCCGCTGTAGCCCTAAAATGTCATTCCGAATCCCCGCGTAAGCGGGGTGAGGAATCTTTTGAAGGGAGAAATCTTTCGAAGGGAGAAATCTTATCATGGTTTTCACCAAAAGCTATTATGTCTATCTGCTGACCAACTGGAACAATCAAGTCATGTATGTTGGTGTGACCAATGATTTGCGAAGACGTGTCTATGAGCATAAAAATAAATTGGCCGGCGGCTTTTCCGCAAAATATAATCTTAATAAATTGGTTTATTTTGAGGAGACAACGGATATTTATGCTGCAATTGAAAGAGAAAAAGAAATCAAGCAATGGCGCAGAGAGAAAAAAGACAGTCTGGTAGAGAAGATGAACCCTGATTGGCTGGATTTGAGTGAGAAGTTCTAAATTCAAGAAAGATCCCTCATTGAATTCGGGACATGGATTTCTCAGTCGCTTCGCTCCTTCGAAATGACATTTTTTTGTCATTCCGAGCCGCTGTAGCCCTAAAATGTCATTCCGAATCCCCGCGTAAGCGGGGTGAGGAATCTTAAAGCCATGTCAGTGCCTGTGCCGATGTCGACAAGATTTCTCAGTCGCTTCGCTCCTTCGAAATGACAACGTGGTTGGCTTACGCTCCTTCGAAATGACAACGTGGTTGGCTTACGCTCCTTCGAAATGACATCGTGGTGGGCTTGTGCTCTTCGAAATGACATCGTGGTGGGCTTGTGCTCTTCGAAATAACAACAGAGTAGGCTTTGCTCCTTCGAAATGACATTTTTCAAAGCATCTCGACCTGTCCCGCGCAAACAACCTGGAAGCAAGGTTGATTAATATTCCCAGCAGTCCTTTTTTAGGGGAAATGAGAGTATAAGGTGCCGCTGTGCCGGATGAAATTATGTCTGTCCCCGTTATCGCTTTACATGGTTGAAGCAAATTTTAGTTTGCTCAATCTTTAGCTGGTTTACACGGCAGCTTGAACCGGAATATTCTGAAACAACCAGCATGATTGCTCCAGCAAAAAGGTGCTTGATTGCAAGACCTGGCCCAATTTCACTACGTTGTGTATTTTGCTGTATAATGTATCTATCCCACAGACAAATTTTCTCAATATCATATAAAAATTGTTGACATATCTTGTTCTAATACGATATTATCACAACGTTCAGAATTTGAACGATAATCAAAACACATGAAAATGCTTGATTTATAAATGTTTTTCATAAACATCAATGGCGGTAGCCTATCAACGCCCCTAACTAAAGAAAGGGGTCGAGGAGTCATAAAGACAAAGGATTCGAGGAGTCAAGGATTCAAGTGAAAAAGGCAGAAGACAGAAGACAGAAGTCAGAAGTCAGAAGTCAGGAGGCAGGAGAAGGTTGGAGAGTTGGAGGGTTAGCTAAACATCTACACATCCAAACATCTAAATATCTACAAAAAGGGATTATATGTTTTCAATCCTAAATCCTAAATGATTCTTTGTCTCTCGCAGAGCCCGCAGAGAACGCTGAGAAAGACAAGATAGAATATCTTCATCAGAACAGGAGAAAGATTTATTCTGATGAAACAACTCACCCTACGGGTAAAGTTGTTAAAAATATTTAACCCGCAGGGTTTGCGGGTTTGCCATGATTAATCTTTCTCTAAATCATGGCAAAAACATTTCAACTCTGTGTACTCTGCGTACTCGAAGGACCCCGTTGTAAACGGGAACTGGGCGTGAGGAAAAGTTTTAAAGGCCTTGTCTCTCGCAGAGAACGCTGAAAAAGACAGAAGGTTAGGAAAAGCGAAAAACGTAATTCATAGTAAAATAGACCGTATGTTATAACAACAAATTACCACTAATTACATTAATAACAACAAATAACTATAATTCATGCCCGAATGCTAAAAGAATGTCATGCCCGAATGCCTCTATCGGGCATCCATGTTGTTTCCTGGATTTCCGACAGGAGCATTCGAAAATGACCGTAATAAGGAGCGGTAGCGGAGCGGGGCACCCTTCACAAGTGTTTGATGAAGTTATAACTTGAATAAAAGAACTGAAACATTATAATAAACATAAAATGATTTTATAAAGAGGTATAAATATGAATCATTATATACAAATTGACCATCAAATCTGTGGCGGTAAACCTGTAATCCGTGGAACCAGAATAATGGTAAAAAATATATTAGGAATGGTGGCAGGTGGCTACACAATAGAT
>Ga0302244_1001950_pt1 | contig 11259 bp, 13 predicted proteins | sample AAG_UR_Phe_MG_FD_193513 | JGI IMG/M metagenome (GOLD analysis project Ga0302244, IMG submission 193513) | Enriched activated sludge microbial communities from anaerobic digester in WTTP, New Holstein, Wisconsin, United States - AAG_UR_Phe | ecosystem: Engineered > Bioreactor > Anaerobic >... | reverse complement strand
AGATAAGGTCGAATGAATCGAAAGGCGAAAGAATACCGGCCATGTCTTTTATACACAGGGAATGGGCCCCCATGTCTTCTATCTGCCGGGCTTTGTCCACATAATATTCCATAGTGTAGATCGGGCCGCCCAGCCTTCTTTCCGTCAGCGAATAACAGATCGTTCCCTGGACATGCGCGCCGCATTTTTTGATGGCATTATACGCCGCCCTGCAATTACGCTGGTCGTTAAGAGCATCGAAAACACGAAAAATATCTATCCCAACCTCGCAGCAATGCTCTATGAAGGCCTCGACAACATCATCGGCATAATTACGGTATCCAACCAGATTCTGCCCCCGAAGAAGCATCTGGAATTTTGTTCTCGGCATTTTTTCTTTCAGAAGCCGTACCCTTTCCCATGGGTCTTCGTTCAGAAACCGGGTCATGACATCGAAGGTGGCCCCGCCCCACATCTCTATCGAGTAAAAACCGACGGAATCCAATTTTTCAGCAATCGGAAGCATGTCCTCTGTCCGCATGCGTGTTGCAAAAAGGGACTGCTGTCCATCTCTCAAGGTGAGGTCAGTTATCTTTACGGGTTTTTTCTCCATTTTTCTGCTCCCTTTTTAAAGTCTGCATTACATCATGGCAACTGTGAAAAATCAATGGAAATTTTCGTTCAAGTCTGCTATTTTAATGCCTACGGGATGTAGCTCAGCATGGTGTAGAGCGCTTGCTTCGGGAGCAAGAGGCCGCTGGTTCAAATCCAGTCATCCCGATAAAAACTCTCCTGACCCTTCAATAACAAGTCAAGCAAGCACGATTTTTAATAGTCCGCACGGCGGGCCGTCATCAAAAAGTATTACACTTTGCATGTCATATTCACTACACAACTTATAATACCCGGCGTGACAGACACCGCGATATCCGACGGGATATCCTATATGTCGGGGGAATTCTATGAAACTTGGCTTCAGTACAAATGCCTTTGTACGCCATAACCTTATAAATGCTATAACATTCATAGCCGCATGCGGGTATACGGGAATAGAGATCCTTGCGGACAAACCCCATCTCTTTGCCGCCAGTGTGGACAACAGGAAGCTGGAGGAGATCAAAAGAAGGATCGTGGATGAGGGACTCACCGTATCGAATCTCAACACGAACACCGTAATGGGATTTTTCGCCAGTCCGATCCCCGAAACCATATTCGAACCCTCGCTATCCAATCCTTCAGAATCAGTCCGGAATTTCAGGATCGAATACTCAAAAAAGTGCATTGACATGGCATATTCTCTTGGTGCCCCGTCCATCAGCATAACATCGGGCCGCCCGGTCCCCGGCATTTACCCGGAGGAATCCTTCGAGATACTTGCAGGGTCCATTCGCACGATCACCACATATGCAGAAGAAAATAACATCAGGATTGCCATGGAATACGAGCCGGGGCTTCTTATAGAGTCTGCGCCGGAACTGGCAATGCTTATTGATGCCGTCGATCATCCTCTGTTCGGCGCTAACCTTGATGTCGGGCATTCGTGGGTGGCTGGCGAAGATCTTTCGGATGTTATCGAGCTTCTCGGTAAATCGATCTTCCATATTCATCTTGAAGATATCCGCGGAAGGAAACACTACCACCTTATCCCGGGACTGGGTGATCTGGATTTTCGGCATATATTCGATCTTTTATCATCGTCGGGTTACACGGGGTTTGTAACCGTCGAGCTGTACACGTACCCGCAAAAGCCTTACGAAGCAGCACAAAAAGCGATAGAATATTTGCAGCATTTCTCGATTCCCGAATATGATGCGTGCCTCGATGCCGACATGAGGCTGAAGTCATGAACTTTGCCTTCAGTTCCAATGCATTTCGGCGGTATAACCTAATCGATGCGATGCAGGCGATTGCGCACACAGGCTATCGGGGTGTGGAGATCATGGCCGATATCCCGCATGCATACCCCCCCGACATGACTTACAGTGAAATTCGCCGTATCCGCAACGTCCTCAGAAAGTGTCATCTCGAGGTATCGAATATCAACGCCTTTGAATTGTGGGCTCAGGGCGACACATACCACCCGTCATGGATCGAAAAGGATCCGGCACTGAGAAAAATGCGTCTCGACCACACATTGAGGGTCATCGATCTGGCACAGGAACTCGAGTGTCCGAACATATCGGTTGAGCCGGGCGGCCCTGTCGATTCAGAAGTTGTCGACGACCCGCATGCCGTGTTTATCGAGGGCCTCTGGAAAATATCGGACAGGGCCCGCAAGGCTGGCGTCCGCGTGCTGATCGAACCGGAGCCCGGACTTCTCATAGAAAATAGCTGTCAATTCCTCGATCTTCTGCAGCATCTCGACCCGGATGTCTACGGGCTCAATTTTGATATCGGCCATTTTTTTTGTGTAGGTGAAAACCCTGCACACCTCACAGGCACGCTTCATCATATGACACATCACTATCATCTCGAAGATATAGCGGCCTCCCGGGTCCACGAACATCTCCTTCCCGGTTATGGGGCCATAAATATCAGGGAAGTGTTGAATGCGATCGACCGAACCGGCTACAGCGGTTTCGTGACAGTCGAACTGTATACCTATGAGGACCGCCCGGTCGAAGCGGCACGATTGGCATTCAAGTACCTAGAATCTATAGGGTGTGGTTAAGATGAGAGATATCGGCGTCATGCTCGTAGGTGTCCTCGGTCATCTATCGTTGGTCATCCTGACCGGGGCCTCGTTGCTGAAAAAAGGATTATATCCTGTAACCGGTATGGTGACCGCGCGGGATGAATTTAACGCGCTCGGTTTGATCGATCCAGGCAAGCTTGTCTTCGGAGGCTGGGATATCCGCTTCGGAAGTCCAGAGGAAAAAGCACGCCAGTATCTCGTAGACACCTTGCTCATCGACGCCGGGCATTTCAGGGCCGTTGCCGACGATCTCAAGGCTGTCGAAAGACACATATTCGCGGGTACATATATGAATTGCGGAAAAACGATCGGTGCCCTGGCGGATACACAAGGCTGCATGTCCCAGATCGCCGCACGCGATATATTTGAGAGACTGCGCGGAGATATACGGGACTTCCGTTCACGCGCCGACGTCGATAATGTCATTGTCGTAAACCTTGGATCGACCGAACCTCCGCTCCCGGTCAGCGAGGAGCATCACTTTTCACCGGATGCGGTATTACGATGTGTCAATGATGACAGACAGGAGTTCCTCCGGGCAGGCACCCTGTACTCAATGGCGGCAATACAGGAAAATTGCGCCTATATTAATTTCACCCCGTCAAGCAGCGCCCTGCTTCCCGGCATCGTGAGACTCGCTGAAAATATGCGGGTTCCAGTCATGGGAAATGATGGAAAAACAGGGGAAACGCTCGTTAAATCAGCATTATCGTCAATGTTCCGTTCAAGAAATCTCGAGGTTTTAAGCTGGGAAGGCTTCAATATTCTGGGAAATATGGATGGAAAAGTGCTCGATGATCAGGAGAACAGGCAGTCCAAGATCGAAAGCAAGGATGCCCTTCTTCCTTCCATTCTCGGGTATACCCCCCATACGCATGTTCATATTGGTTACGTACCGTCCCTCGGGGACCAAAAAACAGCGTGGGACTTCATTCATTTCAAGGGATTCCTCGAAGCTAAGATGTCTCTCCAGTTCATATGGCAGGGATTTGATTCGATCCTTGCAGCACCTTTGGTTCTCGATATAGTACGGCTTGTCGAATTCGCGCTAAGATCGGGGGAATACGGGCTTATGCCCCACCTGGCTTCTTTTTTCAAAGCTCCCTTGGGTGTTCACGAACATCGTCTGCACGAACAATTCCGCATTCTGTCCAATTACGTCTCAGCCCGTACCGACCGTGGGCCTGTGTAACCCAAACATTGCCGCCGGCTGCTCCTCAACGGTCTTAGCCCTGCATCTTTCGAATGCATGGTCCGCACCATAAACAGCCATGAAGGAATGACCATCCTCCTCATTGAAAAGAATGCAAACACGGCCCTCGAGTATGTTCATTACGTATTCTTGCTTGAGAATGGGAAGGACGCACATGCGGACAAGCCCGAGGTTATTAAACGGGACAAAAGGATACAAGAGGTCTACCTTGGTTTATCAGGCAATATTTCTACCTTAAGACTCTACTCAAGCCCCTCCTTAAGAACCCTGTTGAGGTCGGCAAGCAAGCGGTCATAGTCCCCTGCTCCCTGCCTGAGCGCCGTCCCGAGGTCAACGGTAGTTCCGTGGACCTCATAGACAGAGAGCGTCGACGCGGTGCCTTTGAGGGTGTGGGCCTTTGCGGCGGCAAGGTCAGGGTCGCCATTTTCGATGCTAGTTCTGATGTCGCCGGGGATTGAAACATTCTTTTTGAAGAACCCGGCTAGGAGCTTCTTATAGAGGTCCTCTTTCCCCATGAGGCGCTTTATCCACGCCTTGACGTCGATGCCGGGGATGGTCAGGGAAACATGGGGGGAGGTACGGGTCGAGACGGTTGGTCGGGAGCCGTGCCGGTGCCGACCTTAAGTCAGCGGTTAAGGATGGCAGTAAGGACGTTAGGCCTATAGGCTTCGAGATGTAGTCGTCCATGCCGGCTTCGAGGCAGGCCTCCCGGGTGCCTTCCATCGCGTGGGCGGTCATCGCGATGACAGGAACCGCGAGATTCTTCACGCGCAGAAGCCGGGTTGCTTCGTATCCCCCATACCGGGTTATCTAGATGTCCATGAGGATGATGTCGTGGGGGACGTGAGGGCAATCTCTACCGCTTCGCGGCCGCTTACCGCATGGATGACGGAAGCGCCAGCGTCCTTTAAGATCTCGACCGCGACCTCCGCATTTATCTGGTTACCTTCGGAGAGGAGGACGCGAACACCGGGAAAACCACCCATGGTGACGGACGGCAGGGGACCCGCTGCGAAGTCGAGGACCGCCTTGTCCACCATGGGATAGTCAAAGCCTATGGTAAAGGTAAACTCATTGCCGTGTCCTGGCTCGCTCGTGGCCTTGAGGTCCGATCCCATGAGGTTCAGGATCTGGCGGGATATGGACAACCCGAGGCCGGTTCCGCCGTACTTGCGGGGTGATCGAGTCATCCGCCCGAACCCCATCCTCCATCTTTCCATTATTGTTAAAAACTCCCCTGTCATCAAAGCTGCCCGGAAATTCACGGTACCGTTATTCATGAAATAGATGCTGTTATGGGCAGTTACGTCCGGAGGATTGTTTAAAAAATCACGGGGAGTATCGATCGTGTTGCCTGCCGGATTGGGGTTAGGGACTATCTGGATGGATTGGGCGTGTACAGCGAGGAGTGCCGGAAAGAGCATCATAATGCAAAAATACTGGCCATCAGAGCTTTTACCAGATTCGATACACCCACCGTTTTCATAGTGCTCCTCCATTTTCTCCCATTTTTTGTGCTCCAATGACAGTTATTGTCTTCCTCTTTCAGGATATAGAGGATCTTGTTTTTTAATTGCAGCTGACGGGCGAACTGGGGCATCCACATCTTTTGTTTGTCTTTAAGCATTACCAGATACGTAAAAACCTCCTTTCCTTGTTAGCTACTCGTCATCTAGTAACCGGCGGCTATATGTTTGACAATGTTGTATCAGCCCATATGTCGCCATACAATATAGGAAATGTATGGCCAAAATATAGGTCAAAAATCTGCATGCCAACAAGAATGCAAGACTTTGTCAATCAGCGCAACTATCTTATAAACGCCGAACTTTTTAAAAAATGGTTTTCTTTCAGGAATATAAGGTTTAGAATTATCTATCATATTTGAGGTGCTAAACCGCGTACAGGAAATATGAATGAAAATCATTAGCGAGCACAAGGAATACTCGACCAAAGGTACGGGAGATCTTATCAATATAACCCCGGACCTTGTAAAGGGCCTCAGCAGGTCAACACTCGTTATCGGGAATATGACAATTTTCGTCCAGGGGTCGACCGCCGGTATCACGACGTTCGAGTACGAGCCGGGACTTATTCATGACGTTAAAGATTTCTACGAAAAACTCGTCCCCTCCGACCGCAGTTATTACCATGACAAAACATGGGGCGACGCCAATGGCTTCAGCCACCTGCGCGCCACCCTCACAGGGCAGTCATTGACAGTTCCCTTTTTATCTGGCAGACTTCTTCTCGGAACATGGCAGCAGGTAGTGCTTGCCGAGTTTGACAATCGCCCCCGGGAAAGGCTCGTCATATTCCACATGATAGGTGAATAGAGGGTCCTTCAGGTCTTTTTTTGTTTTGCCATTCCGCGAGTTTTTATTATACTAAGCAAGGCTGCGCTTTCTAACCATCGTTTGAGCAACCGCCGATCCGGGTTTTATAATGACACGCAAGCGCATACTTATTTTTCTTGGTATTCTTCCTCTGGCCATCCTTCTTTCAATAACGGGATGCAAAAAACCGGAACCGGCACGGCTTTTGGTCAACGTCGCTGGCGAATCATTTTCTGACGCCCTTTTACTTCTTAACGGCAAACAGGTCGGAAAGCTGACAAAAACCCTCATCAAAACGGATGGCAGATTATTTATCGACGATGTCTATTCGGTCACCCTGCCGCCCGGACACAGGGATATCCCCGAACAGGACCGGTGTTTTGGCGCCCTCGATTCCCTCGAGATCAAACCCGGGGCGCACACGGTCCTCCTCCAGACAGAAGACGGGAGATCATTGCAGATGAACGCCACTCTCAAGCCCGGCCTCAACATTATCGACTATGATTCGGATGAACAGATCATAAAATGGAATGATAACAGGATCAAGGCCGCCCCCGACTCGACAGTGGTTTTGCCGTAAGGCGTAAGGCGTAAAGAAACGGGAGGTCTCTTAACGACTTACGGCTTACCCTTTTCTTATTATTCCCCCGGGATCGTGCGATACAGTGAATATCAGTATATTTTTGTCGGCATTGCGCTTATATTCGATATTCCTTGCCGCTTTCTTCATTATTTTCGTTGAAGGCTTCTGCCCGGGACCGAAGAAATCATCAGTTTCCGGAAAGGTGCCTGCGAGAAGCATGTTGAAGGGAGCGCCGGTATCGGTGATCGTAATATAAAGGGCGCCATTTTCATGAACAAGGCACATGACGCCGATCTCCGCCTGCATGCCGCGACATGCAAAACGGATTATGTTGAGCGCCGCCTCTTCAGTGGCGCGCCCGAGATCTTCGATCGTATCGTCCTGGTATCCGCATCCGGTCGCCGTTCTTCGAACGAAATCCACAAGGTCGGGTATCGATTCCTCTGAAGCCGGGCGCGTTATGGCGTCAGCTGCCGATCCACTGTCATTTTTTCTCGTCACGGTATTCCTCGGTTAACAGGTTTATTTCCGGCAGAAAAAAAACCGCCGGCAAAACTGACCGACGAATGTCCGTCGGTCCATTGATCATAATCAACGATATCGGCGCTGCAGCCTGCAAGAAGTTTCAACTGGAAAAAGATCGGCGTCAGGCCGCAGATTCTTCGTTGATCCCCCTCTTCCTTTATCTCCATGAAGAAGGCGTCTGCATCGGCATTCCTTATATGCCCGAGCAGTGCTTCGTCCTTTCTCCTTGACCGCTCCATGACCGTTGCGTCGATGGGATAAAGGTCGCCGAACTGGGCACCGATATGAGCGAGATCGGCCCCGGCGATAATACAGTATGGTTTGCCATATGCCTCGAGAACATGTTTGAGGTTCTCGGTCAGCTGCCGGATCTCGTCGTCATCGATCGACTTTGCGCCTTCGACATATTCGTGCATTGAGCCGGTCAGGACCGGCAATATCTCGAAATCATGCTGTACCATGAACTGTATGAGCGGGAGCTGCAATTCGATCGAATGTTCGATCCTGTGCGGCCATTCTTCGATATAACGATTGAGGAAATTGTTTCCCCTTACCAAGTCTTTGAGTCCCGGACCGACCGGAACTGTCTCCAGAGGGGTCTCGAAATCTTTGAGCGATATGCTCAAGAGCCCCCGCGTAGCACGATGGCAGGTGCCCAAAATTACCATCAATGGTCTTGACGCATTTTTGAGATACGGGTATATCCGGCCGTATACCGATGCACCGCGTGAATAATCGATATGCGGTGCCAGAATACCTGAAACTTCCCCTGGTGCGTTATCAACATGCATATGGCCGTCGAACATTCCGTCGAGAAAAGACAGGAGGTCCATCCTGTTTGCCGAATATCCTGTGCCCGCGAGATATGCCGGCCGGACCGGCAGCCGGTCGTACTCATCGTGGAGGGCCTTGACATGCGCCATATACCGGTCATTTTGGAGAAACAGGTTTTGATCCAGCATTTTCACGAGGTCTTCAATCTGTTCCGTGGAGACCATTTCGCCCGTAACACGCATGAACTCGGCCTGGATGTCCCTCAAGCTATTCGTGCCATCCATGAGCGAGACAATAAGGGCGACATGCCGTGAAACCGCCAGTGCTTCCCGGGATATTCCTTCGGCATCCCTTAAAATGACCAGTTGCTTCCCGTTCTGTTCGTAAGGGAACGCTTCGATAAACCGTATCCTGGGTTTTTCCATGGCTAAAGATTACCACAACGGCCTCGAAGATGGAAGGACGGCGGAAAAGGTCGACATCATTTCAAAAAAATGTGAGAATACTAATCTTATGCCCGAGCGTTTTTTTCTCAGTGAGATGGAAGAGATGACGGGGATAGCCGTTTCGGAGTGCTACCAGTGTTTTCGCTGTACAAACGGATGCCCCGCGGCCCGGGACATGGATATCGTTCCCCACAGGATCATCGGATACATCATCTCGGGCGAGCGGGAGTGTGTGCTGTCGTCGGCGGGGCTCTGGGCATGTCTGCAATGCGCCGCGTGCAGCATCCGATGCCCGAACGGCATAGATGTCGCGCGCATCTTCACGGTCTTGAGGCGAATGTCCGTTGAATCCGGTCTGGCTGCCCAAACGAATATCCACGAGTTTGATACCCTGATGGTCGAAAGCATAGCCCGGCATGGCCATATGTACGAACTGGGAACGGTCATGCGATACCGCCTTTCCCGCAGGGAGCTCCTGAAAAGTTATCGCATGGGGATCGGTATGATCAAAAAACGGAGGATCGGCCTCTTCCCGCACAACGTGGCGGACAGGAACAATATACGGTCCATCATTAAAAAAACAGGCGGGAGGGGCAAGTGATCGCTCTTTCCTACTATCCCGGATGTTCCCTGAGATCATCGAGCGATTTTTATGACATTTCACTGAAAAAGGTAATGGCTTACTACGGTGTAGCGCTTAAGGAACTCGATGACTGGTCGTGTTGCGGGGCTTTAGCGGCATTGATGGTAAATGAAGGCCTGTCTCTTGCCTTGAGCGCGCGGAACATTGCGCTCGCCGAAGGATCCGGTTTTCACCTCGTCGCTCCATGCTCTGCATGTTATGCACGGACGAAAACGGCTGCCAGAAAAATTGCCGAAGACAAGGAAACCCGGCGCATGGTGAACGATGCACTTTCCCCGCTTTCCTGCAACGGAAATATCGAGGTCAAGAATATTATCGAGGTGTTCCTCGAATACATCGGCATCGAACGGATCGCAGACTCGGTGTCATATGATCTTGCCCCGATCCATGCGGTCGCTTACTATGGATGCCTCCTGACGCGCATTATGGGGATCTCCCCATCCGACGACATTGAAGACCCCATGGGAATGGATATCATTCTCAAGGCTCTGGGCGTGACCGTGATCCCCTGGCAATACAAGACCGAATGTTGCGGCGCGAGCTCGACAATAACGAACGGCGATGTAACGGCAAAGCTCTCCGGGCGTCTCATAAAGGCGGTGGTACGCTCGGGGGCACAGACAATTGTCACAACTTGCCCGCTATGTCAGCTCAATCTGGACCTCATCACGTATCTCGGCGAAGATATCCAGCCTGTTCCCGTTCTTTTTCTTCCGGAGATCTTCGAACTGGCTATTTTCGGCAAAATCTCCGGCGGCGCACGGCATATTGTGAGCATAAGAGATATAGAACAGGCGATAGCACCTGTGAAAGGGCATGTCCGGTAATATGCAGTCATATGATGACGATATCGATGCCTGGCGCCGGTCCATGATCGAATTTGTGAGAACACAGGACCCCGATGGCGCTGAAAAGCTCGAAAGGCTCCTTAAAAAACAGGGGACTCTCATGAGCGGGAACGTCTACAGGGAGCGCTTTACTGCACGACAATTTTCCCTTGTTTTCGATCCGCTTCTCCAACGGGCCGTTGAACGGGCACGTATCCTCGAGAACCTTGGTGGCGGCCCGGCATCGGTACCTCAACTGGCCCGAGCCCTTGGCCTTAAGCCGGGCATTGTTTTCGATCACATAAAAGAACTTGCACGGCGTGACAGCGTGGATATTGCCGGTTATAATGACCGTGACGCATTGTACAGGAGGAAATAGACTGACCGGCAAAAACGGGAAGAACGGTTCGGAAAGGTCCGGGGCCATCCTCATCATAGGTGCAGGCATTGCCGGCATGGAGGCTGCGCTCAACTGCGCGGAGGCCGGGTTCAAGGTTTATCTTGCGGACCGCAAACCGAACATCGGCGGTAATATGGCCCAGCTCGACAAGATATTCCCCACAAATGACTGTTCCATGTGCGTCATGGCACCGAAACTCGTGGAGGTGGGTAAAAACCCGAATATCGAACTTCTTATGAACTCGGAGGTTTTTCGCCTTGAAGGAGGGCCGGGGCATTTTAGGGCCACCTTACGGACCCGGCCGAGACGGGTGCTTCCCGAAAAGTGCACGTCATGCACATCCTGCTCGACCGTGTGCCCGCTCGAGGTCGGCAATGTGTACAACGAGGAAATGTCGCTGCGCAGCGCCGCCTTCATCAATTTCCCCCAGGCCATACCGTCGACGTACATGATAGACAGGCAGCTTTCACCATGCATCTACACCTGCCCGATCAATCTCAATGCCCGTGACTATATCGGCCTTATTGCCGAGGGAAAATTCTTTGAAGCGCTGGACCTCGTACGGGATAAACTTCCTTTTCCCGGCATCATCGGCCGTATATGCGCGCACCCTTGCGAAAATGCCTGCCTCAGGGGAAAGCAGGTCGATCAACCCATCGCAATATGCGCCCTCAAACGTTTTCTCGCCGACTACGAGATCGGGAGGCGGGAGCCCCTTCTCCCTGAGATCGCACCGAAAAAGGACAGGAAAACTGCGGTCATCGGCGCGGGCCCTGCCGGCCTTACGTGTGCTGTCGAATTACGCAAGGCGGGTTACAGGGTAACGATATTCGACGCA
>Ga0302244_1001935_pt1 | contig 11371 bp, 13 predicted proteins | sample AAG_UR_Phe_MG_FD_193513 | JGI IMG/M metagenome (GOLD analysis project Ga0302244, IMG submission 193513) | Enriched activated sludge microbial communities from anaerobic digester in WTTP, New Holstein, Wisconsin, United States - AAG_UR_Phe | ecosystem: Engineered > Bioreactor > Anaerobic >... | reverse complement strand
CCGCGTCTTATAATGGTAATGTATTTCCTATAATAACTCAAGATAATGTTTCCCCAGAACAAACAGGACATATATCAAACACTGGCGCATTAAGATTAGGAAAAGCTTTATGGTGGATGTTAGCTAGGATAGCAGGTTGGGATGGCAATTAATACAATAAATAATGGAACAATATACTGTATATAGGGAACCTAATACTGGTGCTATTTGGCGAGATGGTACTAGGGGTTTATTATATGTAATAGATAGGGCTATTACAGCAACTGGTTTTGCTGGTGTTGAAGGTACAGATTGGGAAAATGTGTGGAGTTTAGATTAATACAATGAAAAAGAGGTTATTTTTAATTATAGCATATGCTTTATTATCGGTTGGTTTATATGCACAAACAACATCTCGTAATGTTAATATTATTAAATCTAATGCTGCTGTTAATTTTAATAACGATGTTAGGTTAATAAATAATGCTAGCAATACATTAGTTATAGACGGTGGTGTATTTAGTGTTAATGATGGTTTAAGGGTTAGCGGTACATCGGGTTTAGTTATTAGTAGGTTAGCTTTAAAAGACAATAAACTAACAGCAATTAGTTCTGCTGGCGATACACTTACATTCTATACTAAGCCTTCAGATTTAATCGATGGTTATTCTGTGTTTACATCTTATATAGAAGGTACAGCTGCGCCATCTAGTGCACCTCCCAGGAAAGGAGCTTTTTACTTTGATACAACTAACAAAAAATTATATTTTTCTACAGGTACATCATCTGCTAGTGATTGGGTAGCAGCAAACTAATAAATTATGGCCACATTTTATATAGCTACTAATGGTGTAAATGATTCTTCCAGGGATGGTTCTGTTGGTCAGGAATGGGCAACATTGTCATACGCATGTAGCAGGGTAACCACTTTTGGTGATGTTATTCATGTTAATGCTGGTTCTTATAATGAAACAGCGCAGTGTACATTAGCCCCTGGTGTATCAATTGAGGGTTCAGGTAGGACTACTACTACAATTACTGCTACAAGTACTCTTACAAATCTTGTATATGGTTCTAGTGTAGCTGGCACAGACGGTAGGCAAAGTATATCAAATATTACATTTAACTGTAATTTAAATGTTACGTCTGGTATATGTATTATTGGTAGGAGCAATGTTCAAATCGTTAATTGTGGTATACAAAATGCACTTGATTTTGGTTTAATTTTTGCTGATATAAGTGGTAGGACTAGTACAACAGAACCTACACATTGGGCAACAGGTAATATTATTCGTGATAATTATTTTGTTAATTGCGGAGGTGATAGTTGGAATAGTGGTAATTCATCATGGGTAGCATGTGCTGCAATAGAAATATCAGGCCAAGATGGAATATTAATTCAGGGTAACGATATTAATAACAAAACCGGTAATAGATATGGTTATGGAATTAAAGGCTTAAGCTTTGGCGGTTATCATAAAGGAATAAAGATTCTTTATAATAAAATACGTACAAACATTAGGGATAATGTCGGAGAACAATCGTTTGGCTTTAATATTGAATTATGGACAGGAGTTGGAGGTATTGAAATTATTGGCAATGATTTGAATGGCGCCATTGATATGGGTGGTTATGGATATTGGGATGATTATTCATACGGATTTGCTATGAGTGTTTGTGATAATATTCTTATTCAAGACAGTAGGCCAACAAATCACTCAAGAACTGGATTAATTTTAGAAAGTGGTGCTAGGGACGGTTGTTATTTCTACAATAACTGGGTTGAAAACTTTTCTACAGGTTTTTCTTTAGGTAATACAAGTGCTTCTTTAGTGCAAGGTTATAACGATGTTTGGGTATATTATAACACATTTTGTAATATAGGTTATATGTCTGGTGGTTCTGGTGCTGGGTTTGCTGGTTATAGTTATAGTGGTAGTGTTACTAATCGTAATATTTATGTATTAAATAATACAATACATAAAGTAAATAGTTCTAGTGGTTGGGGTATTAACATTGAATATAGCAATACCAATACATGGGTAAATATTAATATCAAAAATAATATTATATATAATGCTTATACACCAATACAGTTTAGGAATCAAACTATAACTAGCATGTATATCCATAATAACCTTACATATGGTGCTACAAGGACAATAGGTCACACGGATTCATGGGTTAATAGTACTATAACATTAAGGGAGTTATTGAATAATCAGGAAAATGTTGACCCACTGTTTACTACACCTGGTACACACTTTACTATTACTTCAAGTAGCCCATGTATAAATGCCGGTGTAAATGTAGGTTTAACTGAAGATTTTAATTATAGGTCTATTACAGGTTTACCAGACATTGGTTCTCATGAATATATATCAGGCAATATATATTATGTATCTACTAATGGCATAAATGATTCTGCTAGGAATGGTGGTGTTGGTCAGGAATGGGCAACATTATCTTATGCGTGTTCAAGGGTAACTACACCAAATAGTGTTATATTTGTTAATCCCGGTGTGTATAATGAAACTCAACGATCTATATTATCAGAAGGAGTTAGCATTGTAGGTAGGGGCATTCTTTCTTCTATTGTTTCTACATATACCCATAGTGATTCTTTTCAGGCTTCAACTATAGCATTGAATAGTAATACAGCTGGTTCAAACGGTAATCAGAACATATCAAAGTTAAAATTTGATGGATCTTCAATGTCTGCTAAATCTGCTATTCAAGTTTATCATAGGAGCAATGTTACTGTAAATAATTGCATATTTAGTAATTTTGCAGAGTGGGCTATAAAATTTAGGGGCAATTCTGATGATGTTATATATAGTGAAAATAATATAATAAGTAATAATATTATATTTGATTGTGGTGGTCCTAATGTTAGTCACGGTAATATTTGTATAGGCGGGCAAACTAATATGCATATACACGGCAATAATGTTTATCAACCTCAACGCTCTGGGTTTAATCAATCAGGTTTTCCTATTAAGTTTTCAGTTCCACGAGTATTAAGGGGTTTAAAAATATATAATAATGTTCTTGAATTAGAGCAAGGAGATGAATATGATGAATGGCATTTCGCAATAGAGCTTTTTGGCATACAAGGTGGTTGTGAAATATATAATAATAGGATAAAAGGTACTATTGATTTTTCAAATTATGAGAATGAAGAAGGAATAAACGATCTTGGTAATTATGGCTATGCTGTTCGAATTTATGATAATATTTTTGGTGATACAAATAATGTTAACTATGAATCCTATGGCGTTGTTGTTGAAAGAAGTGTAAAAAATGGGTTTTATGTTTATAATAATCATTTTAGAAATATAATGACCGCTATAGGCATGACGAATGGTAGTAATCAAATGGCTTGGCAAGATATTATAATACATAATAATATAATAGAAAATATAGGGAGAACTGATACAAGTGGTGGTGGCGGAATTTATATTGGTAGATTAAGTAATAGTGTTGAACAACATATTACTAATGTAAGAATTTTAAATAATGTTATATATGATAATTCTACAACAAGTCCGACGTTTGGTATTCAGTTTGCTGGTGGTACTCTTTCAACACTCGATGATGTAATAATTGCAAACAATATTATTAAAGGGTTTAGGGCTGGTTATGCAGCAGGTATTATGTTTAGGAATGTTAATGGTATTAATGTTACTATAACAAATAATGATATTCATGATTGCGATTATAGACTCAATCCATATATGAGTAATAGTACAATATCTAATCTCATATTAACAAATAATATAGAAAGCGATCCTTTGTTTGTAAGCACTAGTGACTTTCATTTACAATCAACTTCTCCTTGTATTAATGCTGGTTGTTTAATTAATATAATTCCCAGAAATGATTATGAAGGAAACGCTGTATATGCTGGATCTGCACCAGATATAGGTGCCTATGAAACTAATTCTAATAACGTATATTATTTATCTCCTACTGGTAGTGATCAACTTGGTACAGGCGCTGAGGGTAATCCATGGTTTACAATAGAACGTGCATGGTCCGAATTAGTAGCTGGTGATATAGTTTATATGCGCGGCGGTACATATTATTATAATAAAACTCAAAATTTAAGGGCTGTTTCGGGTACATCTGATAATTATACTAGGTTATGGAATTATCCTGATGAAAGGCCTATTATAAGGCCAGCTGTTGGTTGGGTATATGATGGTTGGTATTATGGTATATATTTTCAGAATCTTAGTTCTATTCATGTTCTTGGTTTAGATGTGTGTTATTTTACTTATCAACAGACTTCTTGTTGTAGGGGCATAATGGCTCAAAACGTTAGTAATAGTATATTTGAGAATTTAGCATGTTATCGTAACGAATTAGGAATGATGGTAACTGGTAATTCTGGTGGCAATTATATAATAAATTGCGACTTTTATGAAAACTATGATCCATATTCAAATCCTCCTTATAATAATGGCGATGGTTTAGACGTATCTACTATACCACAAGGGTATAATAATACTATTAACTTTTGTAGGGCTTGGTATAATGCAGACGATGGTTTTGATTTCTTTAATAACGAAGGTATTATTACTATGAATGGCTGCTGGACATGGATGAATGGTTATCAAGAGGATCATGAATCTTTTAATCAACCCCCAATGATTGGTAACGATGGTAACGGATTTAAGTTAGGGCAAGCTCAAAACGCGGTGTCTACTACAAGACGTTATTTATACAATTGTATAGCAGCATTAAATAGGGTTAATAATTTTAGTCAAAATACACTTGATCCTCAGATATTAACTTGTGAGTTATACAATTGTTTATCTTATGGTTCTATACAGCGTGGTTATCAATTTAACTGGGCAGCAGAAGGTAGTACTAATAGCATACTTAGGAATAATATAGCTTATTTGAATAATGCTCATTTAAGTAACTGGATTACAAACGACCATAATACTTGGAATACAGGATTTAGTGTATCATCTTCAGACTTTGTATCATTAGACGATACTCAGTTAATAGCTCCTCGTAATATAGATGGTTCATTGCCTTATATAACATTTGGTCGTTTAAGTGCTAATTCACCTTTAATTGATGCCGGCGTTGATATAGGCAGGCCTTATTATGGTATAGCACCTGATATTGGCGCATTCGAAGCAGCCCCTCTTTATGGTGCTGTAGCTGAAAATATACATGTTTCACGTGTAGGTATTGTATAATATGAAAGAAAATAATGGTTTTTTTGAAGACAAATATGGTAATAAATCCAGTAGTAGGTTAGTCGGGTTTATATCTGTTGTGTATGCATTACTACAATCAACATTAATTATATATCTTGGTCATATGGAGGGCGCATCTGTAGTTGCTACAGCAGGTGCATCTAGTGCTAACTTCCTATCTATAGCAGGTGCTGCTATGGTTTATTTATATAATAATAAGTCTAAGGAAGCTAACGGTAGTGTTAAATAGGTTTCATTGTTGAACAACTTAATAACATATAATTATACAAGACGTATATAAAATAAAACTTTATGGTACCACAAATAGTAATGCCTGACGTAGGCCATCATAATAAAGACCTTGATGTATCAGTTAGTAGGTTAAAGAAATCTGGTTCGTATAAAGATTTATCTACAATTATAATATGTCCTACTAGGGGTGTAATACCAGCTAAGGTAGTTCAATCATGGATGGGTTTAATGAGGCCCATGAACCAAAAGGTAATTGGTCCTATATTTGGTATAGGCATGGAAGTAGGCGAATCTTATAATAATTTAATACAGTCTATATTAGACAATCCTGAATTATCAAAATGGAAATATATATTAACCATTGAAGAAGACAATTGTCCACCAGCTGACGGTTTATTAAAACTATACGAAAGTATGGACAAATATGATGTTGTAGGCGGTTTATATTGGACTAAAGGCGAAGGGGGCCAGCCTATGTGCTTCGGGGATCCTAAAATTATGCCTAAATCATTCATCCCCCAGGTACCAATACCAGGCGAAGTACAGCCCGCTAATGGATTAGGGATGGGTTTTAACCTATTTAAATTAGATATGTTTAAGGATCCTAATATACCAAAACCATGGTTTAAAACTGTACAAGAAGTTATACCTGGTCAAGGGGCTAGGGCTTATACACAAGATCTTTATTTCTATGAAAATGCAGCTAAGGCTGGTTATAAATTTGCATGTGATAATAGGGTTCTTGTAGGACATTATGATATTAATGAAGATAAAATGTGGTAAGTAATGAGCGTTGATTGTGAATTAAATAATTGGCGAGTAGATGTATCATCTAATTCTGGTTATGTACTTCTTAATTATGGACTTATATATAATTGGCATGTTGTTTCCGATGTAAGAAATATATCAAATGTAGGATGGCATGTTCCAACAATAGCAGATTATATTGAATTAATACTTTATTTAGGTGGTGAAATATATGATCAAAGTGGAACTAAATGTGCGGTTTTATTAGATTTTCAAGGTCTAAAAGATATTGGAGATACATATTGGAATAATTCTATAGGAACCAATACTACAGGTTTTACTGCACGTGGGGCTGGCTATAGAGATGGATTAAGTGATACTGGATTTATGAGATTAAAACAAATTTTGTATTGCCATGCTTCTGATAAATCACAATATGACGGGCGAGAATATGTAACTGCATTTCAAATAGATGAAGTGGATTATAATTTTGCTTGTATATTTTATGATGTTGCAGTTTTGAGTAGTGAAAAAGATGGTTTTTCTATTCGTTTAATTAAAGATAATACCAATCTTGTTAATGGAGAGAGGGGAATTTATACAGGAAATGATGGGAAAATTTATCGTACAATTTGCATAGGAACTCAAGAATGGCTTGGTGATAATCTTGCTGAAACAAAGTTTCGTAATGGAGATAATGTTCCGGAGGTCACTAATGATTCTCAATGGATCACTCTCACAAGTCCTGCTATGTGTGCTTATAATAATAATTGGAATAATGTTTAATTGATTATGATAAATGAACTTAAATTAAACCTGGCTTGTGGCCAGTTGAAAGTAGAAGATTATTTCGGTATAGATATTGTACCTGGAGATAATGTAGATGCTGTTATGGATTTAGAGAAATTTCCATGGGATATTGAATCTGAAAGTGCAGAAGAGATTATATGCAGTCATTATGTAGAGCATACTAGTGATTTAATTAAGTTTATGGACGAAGTATATCGTATACTTAAACCTGGTGGTAGGATTAAAATAATAGCACCTTACTACAATAGCATGAGGTGCTGGCAAGATCCAACTCATAAACGTGCTATATCTGAAGCTACATTTCTCTATTTCAATAAGGAATGGCGTGAAGCTAATAAGTTAGACCATTATGGTATTGAGTCAGACTTTGATTTTGTATATGGTTACGATATATCACCAGAATGGGCTAATCGCAGTGAAGAGGCTAGAAATTTTGCCATTAAGCATTATACAAATGTAATTAATGATATACATGTTACTTTAACGAAACGATAAGATGTGATATGGGTGTTTTTTACAGTATATTTATTAATAGTGTTTATTGTATATATAGATCCTGTAGCAAACACTATAACAAAAATCTTCAATTATTTTAAAAACAAATGGCGACATACGAAGATATAGTATATTATTTACTTAGTATAACAGATGCACAATCTGATTATGGTAAGAAGGTAGCTAAGGATTTTATAATAGGTAGACCTAATATGAAAGTGGAGTTAATTAAGTTAACATTGCTTGGTTATTATATTAGGGCATTGGAAAAGTATTTTGATACGCCAGATTATACTGTTAATAATTTTCTTACTGTAGCAGAAGCAAAAGATATAATGGAGCGGATTAATAAGATTTGCTCAAGATACATTTATTTAGATATATAATTATGGATAGAAATATAATGAGGACAACAACGGGCAAGGCTATTAATCTTGTAGGTACTACAGCAGAAGCATTAACTCCATCGGATACCGATGTATTTGAACCTGGCTATGTATATATTGGTACTGATGGAAATATAAATTGTGTTCCAGCAGATAATGATTTAGTAGCACCGGTAGTTTTTTCTAATTTAAAAGCTGGTACTATATTACCAGTTCTTGTTAAGCGAGTATTAAATAATAATACCACTGTATTGAATATTTTATTAATTAGGTAAATTATGATAAGCATTGGAAATGCAATTCCACTAACCAATGTGCCAGATACTCCAAGTCCAATTAACTGGGATGCGTTTTGGGATGCACAATGGTATGGTGTTCAAATTGACGAATCTAATTCTTCTCCCGATCTTGTAAGGATTGGTTCAGATATGAATCAACACAACAATACATATCTTCATGCTGTTTTACCAGTTCATTCAAAACTTAAAGCTTGTTTATTAAATAATGATGGTACTATAAATTACTATCTTGATCCTACAGATTGGTCTAAAAAGGAAGATGGTACTGCAAGTAATCTTGATGGTACAGATGGGCAAGTAATGATAGAGTGGCCTGATTTCTACTATAAGGTAGAAATGAACACACCGTCTGCGGGTAAGCATCAAATCAAAATAAGCTGTTCGGCACTTGCCGGATTTACAAAGTATCCTAAACATTATGTAAGTGCTTATCAGGCTGCAATGGACAGAATAAACAGTAAACTTTCATCTGTCAAAAATACGACAACGCAATATAGAGGAGGTAACAATACTTCTGCGTGGGATGCTGCAGCTAACTCACTCTTAGGCAAGCCTGCCACAAACATCAACCGGACTAATTTCCGCACTTATGCACGTAACCGTGGGACTGGCTGGAACCAGTACGGCTACAATGATCACAAGTGGCTGTTTTGGTTATTTGCAATCCAATATGCAACCCTTAACTCTCAAAAAGCAGTTAACGCAACAAAGACAGCGCAAGGTTATTTTCAGGGAGGACTGGGCAAAGGAGTATCAACAGCGAACAGTACCGAGTGGAATAACTTCTGCGGATATAACCCATTTATCCCTTGCGGTGCTTCTGATTCTTTGGGAAATGGTAGCGGAGAGGTCAACTATACCGTTACCGACTTCGGCGGAGCTGGTATCAACCGGACATTCACGGTGCCCAGATTTCTCGGGCACGAGAATCCATTCGGTCACATATGGATGATCCTTGATGGTATTAACATTAACATTCAGGCAGCTGACTCTGGCGGAGAATCCCAGGTCTGGGTGGCGGATAACCCTGCAGACTGGAATGACGTCAACTATACCGGGTACACCAACCGGGGCCTGATGCATCGGGCCGCCGGCTACATGAATAAAGCTCTGCTGGGGGCCGGTGCGGAGTTTGTGCCGTCTGAGGCGGGAATCTCGGGGTCCGGCACAGGTACCTACTACTGTGACTACTTCTACACATCTATACCTGCAAGTGGTACCAGCTTAAGGATGCTCATGGTCGGCGGCAATGCGAATAATGGTCCGTTTGACGGGTTCGTCTTCTCGTATTCGTTTAACGCCCCGTCGAATGCGAATGCGCAATTCGGGTCGCGGCTTCGCTTTGAATTGGGTGCGTAGCACCCCGGCGCTCGGGATTCTTGAGATTGTTCTTTAAAAAATGACAAATGAAAACAAATAGTAACATACAATTTCCTCAAGTCCAGCGATGGAAGGAGGGTCAGTTTATGGTGGTGGTCAATCAGGTTGATAATGGTGTTCAGCCGGAGGGAGAGGAAGGGAAGAGGTACACGGCTGATTTTACCGTTGTTGATTCTTTGGACGCTGCTGATGCTATCAATGCCGTGACAAGGATAACGGCTGACCCTGTTATGGATCAGTTGGTGGTAGATAACATTGAGGTTAATGGTAAGCCTGCGATTGAAACAAGGGTTGATTATCCAACAAAGGTAGCATCAACTATATTTCCTTCGCTGCCATCAAGCGGAACGCTGAAAATGGGAGAGATATATTCTTACGGCAACGGGGCGGTGATGGTCAGGCAGACACATGAAAGGACTATTTATACTCCTGAACAGACACCTGCCTTATTCTCTTTTTACCGTGATAACGCATCGGCTGAACTTGCATGGATGGAAGGTGAAAAGGTTGAGGCAGGGTGGAAACGTACCTATGGAGGCAAAACATACGAATGTTTGCAGGCTCATCAGACACAAGCGGATTGGACACCAACGGCAACGATTGGTGTATTATGGAAAGAGGTAGTTATCGTGGTTGATATACCTGTATGGGTTCAGCCGACAGGGGCGCATGATGCTTACAGCATTGGAGATAGGGTGCATTTCCCGACAATAACTGATCCGGTATATGAGAGCTTGATTGATAATAATAGCTGGTCCCCAACAGCTTACCCTGCTGGGTGGAAAAAACTTTAGTGTAGTCGCGAATAAATGAAACGACAATGATAACAAAGATTCTCCTTCATGCAATGGCCTGCTATGTGATAGCAAACCTTACTTATACGTTCCTGCCGAAGAAGATAGGCAATGACCTGTACTGGCAACCGATAATCCCGCGACTGATGGCGGTTTTTGTTTCATTCCTTGTAGGGATAGGGAAGGAGTTTTATGATCTATGGCAGGGGGAAGCCTTTAGTGCAGGGGATTTGACTGTGGATTTCTCAGGTGCTTTGATTTGGTTGTTTGCGTTACTCATCTCAGAAGAAATATATCGTAAGCATGGGACTATTTGATAAGATAACGATAAAGATTAACTTAGTTAGTGTAGTGAAGTTTGTGCGGTGGATGAAAAAGATGCGTTTAAAATTACTGTCTGATAAAATAGATAATGTTTAATGGAAAGTCTGTCGTTATGTCTGAACACAATGATTACTGCCGCAAAGAGGGGGATTTGGCAACCTTAAAAACACAAATGAATGACATTACCAAAATAGTAAAGGGGAATGGTCAACCAGGACTTGAAAAGCAAGTCACACAATTAAACATCATTATTCCTGAGTTGCAGGAATCAATTGAGGATTTGTCTAATAATGTAAGAAGGTTATTGGATCGCGGAATAGTCACCGACACCGAAAGAGCCTTAAAGATGTCCGCAAAGCAGAAGTTAACCGCAATAATCACGGGGATATTTGGCGGTGCTACGGTTATTATTATGGTCGTGGATATGATACTTAACAAGGGATGATATGTGCTTTAAACGCAAACCAATGGAGATGACCGCCGCCGATGCGAGGTTCATCACAACCTGCAAAAATACCTACGGCAAAGGAAATGATTTACGCGGATGCCTGAACGACGGGAATAACTTTCTCAAAACATGGCCGAATATTATACCTGGAATCGTAACACATAAGTTCTTTGAGTGGGATGCAACCGAAAAGAACTATCTTGAATCACTTGACAAGGCTGTGAGTTTACTTCAGCCAGGG
>Ga0302244_1001918_pt1 | contig 11435 bp, 8 predicted proteins | sample AAG_UR_Phe_MG_FD_193513 | JGI IMG/M metagenome (GOLD analysis project Ga0302244, IMG submission 193513) | Enriched activated sludge microbial communities from anaerobic digester in WTTP, New Holstein, Wisconsin, United States - AAG_UR_Phe | ecosystem: Engineered > Bioreactor > Anaerobic >... | reverse complement strand
GACATCGCCACCACTACCTGATGCAAATATCACATTGTCTTCGGGAATAACGAGGGTCGATAAATTATATCCGAGCTGGTTGCTCGCTATTATTTTTCCCAATCCGAATGCAAATGGGGATTTTGTTATCTGGAAAATAGTTCCGAAATCACTACCGTTAACCGTGCTTCTTAATGCGACATAAAGATTGTCAGAATCCTGATCTATGTCAAAAACACCCGTGTATGTTGATCCCGCTGTTGATAGATTTATTGATGTTATGGATGTAACATTGGATTTCTGTATTTTAAGCACGAACAGTTTAGCTAAATCCGTATGAGCATTGAGAATGACATAAATGTAATCATCGTCCTGTGCCATGTGTCTGTGATACAGCGATTCAAAATCGCATGTTCCTGTGTATATCGTCTGAACGGTAAATGTCGGTGACAGTTTAAGTATCTCGCTTTTAGCAACCTTGTAAAGATCTACCTTAAAAACAGATCCTGATGCAAGATACTTATAGATAGCATAAATATGGGTGCTGTCCTCAACAAAATCTACAATAGCATTCACACCGTTAGCTGCTACATCGACACTTAACCCGTTAGGAAAATATTTCTGAGCCGTTTTTGATTGTGAAAATGCAGCGTCATCGTGGAATTTAAATGAGAAAGGTTTTGATGTGCTGAAGTTGTAATTAGAGGATTGCCCTACAACATTTTTATAAAGAGCCATTTTAATAATGCTGCTTTTGTTTTTTTCTGTCGCTGGGAAACTTACTGGGCTGAGCAATGGGAACTGCAATGTCATTTAGTTACCCCGTTATCAGTTCTACCAATTGAAGTCCTGGAATCTTAGTTCTCCCTTTCGGTATTCCATTATTAAATATTATACATAGTTCATCTTTATAAGTAAAGATTCCTTTAATAATATTATCACCGAAAGAAACTCTGCTCATCCACCCGTTTCTCCTGAATCCGTAAACATCATTTATTCTGCTGAACCAGATGGTGTTATTTGAATAAGCTATATCAGTTTCGTGTGTGAATATAACATCTGAAATCGGGTGTGAAATATTATGTGCCATGTAGAATTTGTCGTTGTTTTCGGTGTACTGAATTGATATTCTGGCTATTTCGCCTTCGCTTGTGATGGCATAAACGGAACCGTCTGGAAGCCATTTAGCTTTTACACATGTGGCGTTCTTAAACTGATGTAAGCCCTGAACTTCAGTAAATTTTCCATTAGGATAAACAAACTTTACGCTGTCTTTACAGAAAGCAAGAACACCGGTATCGAATTTCGCAATGGAGTTAGCGGTATCTGGAAGATTCGTGGTAGCATTAAAAACAAGACTTTCGATATTAGACCCTATCCATATCCTCCCATTCTCAAGAAGAAAAACAGATCCTGAATTTTCAACTATATCTTTTGCCTTATCAACATCTTTCTGTATGGACGGTGAATCATAAATAAAACCCCTGATATATATGTTCTCAATAGCACATACCGGAAGATAGCCCACCATGTCAATCTCATCCTGGTAGTTTATGTCCCGTACCGCTGAAACAGTAACATTCTGTTTGTAAACAGGAACTAAGTCTTCGCTATTTGCAAAACATCTCTGAGAAACACCGATAACTTTACTGTCATTCATTACAGCGAACCTTGTTCCGTTCTTAAACCATTCGTCATATTCAGCCTGATCGACAACAATATCATAGCTCTTTGCAAGATTGCCGTATTCGTCTTCCGTAAGCCCATCTTTTGCGGTCATTTTACCCATGATATTTATGTCGAATTTGTTTGCGTAGGAAAGTATATCAGTATCCATTTTCAAACCACGCTTTGCTTCCCAGCAGTCGTATCCGATATTTTTCAAACCGACAAGAAGGTTCTCACTATTAGGAACATCATACATCCACTGTGCAGGGTAGAAAGATACAGGAACAGCATCTTCCTCTTTAAAATTAACATAACCCATAAGAAGATCAACAAATTCGGTTGTCCTTATTCCGGTAGGTGCGTTTTGGTCAATGAACGAATTGCCGTCAGCTTTAAAAAGACTGAACTTCATTTTCTTGGTATTGATGTAATTTTTTGGAAGACCTATGGTAACTTCAAAAAGAATGCCGCTTCTGTTCTTATCGGTATCTGATTTAAGATTTATGAAGGCGTCAAAATTACCAATAACAGGTGCTATGTTCGCCCCGTATTTATAAGGAATTACTTCGCAATACTTTGCTTTTATTACATATACAGGAAGCTCTTCAATATCTACTGTCGAGAAACATCCTACGCCCGTTGTGTTCCAGTTGTCTGCAATAAAAAGCCCTGTGCTGTCTGTGACATTCGCTGACAATACTGCTGGATCTGGAACATTATCAAACGCCGTTCTGTATGCCCTTACCGATACTGCTTTTAGCAGGCATCCTATGTTGTCGGGACAGAACTCTCTGAGTGCGGCTGTTTCATTACCTGATGTGAAGTTGTAGTCAAGCCACATTGTAGCTTTAACAAATTCTCTTTTCGGATCTTCAATATTGTCAGGATGTATCCCGAACATGCACGCTCTTCTTTTAGGAAGCGATGAATCCGAAAAACTTGTTGAAGAAAATGCGTATGGCAGATCCTTGCATTCCACATCCACATCGGCAAGTGTAGCTGTTGTGGTATCTTCGTTCACTCTCCTTGCGAATATCCTTGTTCTTTTTGAATTTTCCTGTGGGTAGTTTGGAGTTTTTATATTACTAAAATCAGTTATGCCTCTTTTCCAGAAACATGTGCCTTCAACTGTATATCCTGAAACAAGCGACACAATGTATTCACCGTATCTGCTTATGAACTGAGCAGGGGAACATCGTCCTATCCTGCCGTCAGAATCGACCTGTGCAACTTTAACTTCGCCCTGGATGCTGTTTATTGCAGGAATAAATTTCCGCTGAGGGTCGTATGTCTTTGCCGTTGTTCTTATCAGGTCGAAAGTATTTATTATTTTTTTGTGTGTGTATTTAAGATTGACATAAACACCGTAAGTGTCCCAAGTTATTGAATCAAAATCTTTTCTGATTGCTGTCTCATAACTCTCCTGCTGACCGGATGTTCCGAGAAATCTTATCGACCCGTTCTTATTTATGGTTATGGTGTCACCGAAATCGTTCATCATTGTAAGGCTTTCAGGTCTGTCAACATAGAAGAACTTTGTGCCTCTGTCGAATCTCGCTTCATAGCTGAAGGTGTCCGTATCAGGATAATACAGTTTGGTAAACCCTGACTTGTTGAGAGTGAATATCTTTTCAGGATAGTTTTCAGATACACAGTAAATGTTACCTGAATAATCTACGAGAAAAATAAGATCACATCCCGATATTTTCGTTACAAAATAAAGTATCCATTCCCTGTCATCGTCGGGATTGAGAAGACAGAAAGAACCCATTCTTCTTTTCGCAACACCTTCAGAATCTATTTCCATATTGGTAAGGTCTGAAACATAGCCTTCGAGATTATCGTTGGCTTTGCTCATCATCCCTTTGGTGAAAACAAGTTTGGGAGACTTGAATATTCTTACAAGTTCGTTTCTAAATTCACTCATCTTCCACCACCGAAACCGTTACCGGTAAATCTCATAAGTGAAATGACATTTAATCTACCGACTTCATTCTGCCATAACGGTCTCAGTTGTGTGTTTATCTCAAAATCCTCTTCACGGGAAGGTGTAACCTTCTTTCTTAAAAGCGATCTTCTCTTGATGATTAAATAAAAATATCTGTAATGTGCCTCTTCAATGTCAATATCCTGATCTTCGTGGTCAAACGCTACCGTAAGAGCTGACCCGGGAAGAGCCGAATTATCAAAATCAATAACTATAATATTGCCATTGACATGAAGTATCCTGTGTGTTCCGTTGTAAGCTGTTACAACTGCTTCCGATATTGTTATGTAATCACCACGCTCAAGACCGTTGTTTGCTGAAAGTGATATTGTGGTGTATGGGACTCCGAGCACTCCAGCGGCAGCAGTGCTTAATGGTGCACTTGCCATTGCCGGTTTAAGTTTGACAGGTCTGACAGAAGCTCTGACCCTGAGTGTGTCGCCTGCTACCCATCCGTTGCTGTTGTATATCTTGTTCGGTGACGGGCAGTAAATTTCAGTTGAACTTACTGAAGAGTTGTACGGCTGTATCCACTGACCGGTTCTTGTGGTCTCGCCTATGGGTGACATTATCGCCTGTATCTTCTCTATCCTGCTCGGGAGTATGAGGTCGTTGTCAATGACGCTTTCCGCAATATCCAGATATATCAAGCCGTTTTCAACGGGCGGATAATAGTCACCGTCACCGCTGTCGAAAAGCGTGATCACAAATTCATCTTCATACATTGCAGGGTTTTCTTTTGAAAGAGTGAGAAGCGTTTCGTTAGCGTAGCGTGCTAACTCGGAATGAGGGAGGATTCTATATTTTTCGGCATCAGCTGTGTCGCCTGATTCTTTGGTCTGTAAAAGCTCAACATCAATATCGCTGAGAAGCTGTCCGTACTTGATGACCATAGAACCCTCCCGTCAATTCAGATTTTTAAAGAACTAAGCTATGGCTGCACCGGCAACACCGATAACCTTCCAAGCCGCACCGTCAGAAACCAGAATGAAAATGTCGTACTGCGCGATTTGAGCAGCGGCAACAATAGATGTCGGTGATGCTTTGTCATCAACAATGTCTGTTTCTGTGCAGGTCGCATTGGTGAACTGAATGATGTACATTTTGCCTTTGTTTGCGGCTGCTGCTGCGGGGACAACAACATCAACATTGCCTGAATTTATGTGAATAAAATCATCGAGCGTGAGTGTTGTTTTTGCGGTGCCTGTTGAAAAACCTGCACAAAACCCTTTGGCAAGTGCGGTAATGGCATCGCTTATTCTTGCCTGATCGTCAATAGGAATTGCTCCAAGAACGACATCAAGTAAATTTTTCGTCATATCTTCCTCCAATCAAAAAATTAAAAAACAAAATGGGAGGGTTGCCCCTCCCGTAAAAAACTACGAAGCATTAAGCTCAACGATTGCCGATGTCTTAACTGTTCCGTCAGGAAGAATGAAGTGAACAAAGAACCTACTGTGTGTGGTAGTATTTTTAATGTTCACTGTCAGTGTTCCGTCTGCCTTTGTAATAGCTACGAGAGAAGCGTTTGCTGAATCAGCTATCGCTCCTGCCGGTATTTTTTCGCCTGCAACAACTGTAAGTCCGCCCGCTGTGTCAAGATCGGTGCCTATTACAGCAGGGACGGCGCTGTCAGCTCCGCCTACACTCGATTTCGTGACTTTAACGCCGACAACCGCATAAGAAAAAACTGCCGCAGGAGTTCCTGCACCGTTTTTAATGGTGAGAACAATGTCCCTGTTATCTGCAGTCGCTACACCGCCAACCGCAACAGTTGTGCCGCTTCTTTCAAGAGCGTTAATTGCATCATCGTGTGCTTTCAGGGTCATGTCTGATGTCCAGTCCGTTCCTTTAACCGCTGTGCCGAGTGCTGTATCTGCCGCAACTGCCGCCGTAGCTGAATCTGCAACTGCGTCTGTGTAAACCTGAGTCATTGCGTCTATTTCCGGCTTACTCAGAGCCGTTTTGTTGTTTTCACTTATAGTGAGTGTCATAATAACACCTCCTTAAATCTGAAGACCAAAGTATCCGCAAGCTCTCGGTTCGCTGATCTCAAGTCCGACCATTCCGTCAAATTCCATCTTATCAACTGAGCCGTTGTTGATTCTCTGGATGTTCGTCATCTGCATATTCATTACTCTTCCTGCGGCATTCTTGAACGGTCTGAGTTTGATAAACTTAGGATCAAGAGCAACCATGTGTTTGCCGGGAGTAGCTATAAGAGATGCATTGACATCATCTTTAATGTGAACAAAAGCGTCATTCATTGTTGTGTCTCTTACAAGGTGAGCATTGCCAAACCCAAGATTAACAGTATTTGCTTCCCATACATACGGAAGGTCAAGAGAAAGACTCCTGAGATCTGTTCTTGTAAGTGCAACATTGCTTCTGATAAGGTCATACCACAGTTCATACATGTCGTCAGGAAGAAGAATTATCTTGTCCTTTCCGCCGTATTCAGTGAGTTTTCTCATCCATTTTATAAGGTCATTGAAAGACAGTGAACTTGCGTTTACGACTTTATTCTGACCCGCATAGGAAGAATTTGAAGAATAGTAAATGCCGTTTGTGGGTGTTGTTGCCACATCACCGGGATTAAGGAAGAAAGGAATACCGCCGGTCATTCCCCATTCATCACTCTCATTCTTTCCGCCTCTTCCGACCACATTGGTATGAAGTGCTCTGCTCCATTTCTGTGCGTAGAAATCGAAACCGCTTCTTACAAGAGTTTCAAGTGAGTTGTCAATAAGCGTCATCTCATTTTCAAAATCAGATTTACCAACGGTATCTCTTGATCTCTGCATCCAGTTAACGCCTACATCTCCTTTCTTGTTAAGATACTGTCTTGCGTCCCCGTGAATAGGAACTGCTGATGAGGATATTCTTACTGTTGCGGTTGTCTGGAATCTTACGCCGTTGTTTACAACTACTTCAAACCTGTACTTGTTAGCAGATACTCTTGAAAGTATTCTAATGAAGGCGTAGTTGTGAACAGCTGCTGAACCGGTTGTTACGCCCTGATAAATATGAACAATATCATTGTCTATCAGATAGTCATTGCCTGCTGCAAATGTGATCTCTGTTACTGCTGTGATGTCAACAATTTCTGCTGAAAGTGTCAGAACATCTGTGAAATAATCTCCGATACCGAAATTCAATTTTTTAGATCCCCATGGACCTGCTTTAGGAAGCATGTTTAAAAGTGCAACAAGGGGTGCCTTGTCTTTTGTGTAAGCCCAAGCTCTCTGCTCTGCCTGCTGGATGACAATATCCGGACTGGTTGACAGGTCATAATAGCTTAAAGGTGCGTTTCTAACTCCGACTGACATTACTTATACCTCTCAAAAAAAAATTTAAAAACACTCAGAAGGTTTTTACTAAAGCAATTCCAACTTCCGAGTAACCCATCTTTCTAAGCGTTTCTTCTGACTCAAGTTTAGGGCAGTAATGCTTCTGCGGATCGTAGCCTTCCGCAATTCTGAATGCAACAGGTTTTTCGGCAGCAGGTTTTTCATTGTCATTTTCTTTGTTTGAATCAGGTTTGAGGTCAGCTGCTTTGGAATCTGTCTGTTTTGCCTGTGATTCTTTCATCAGTTTTTCTGTGATGGTCTGGACTTTCTCTGCAAAAAGGTCAGGAATTTCAAGAAGCTGTGGGATCTTGTGAACCGCTTCTCTCAGTCCGGCATCAACGATCGCTTTAAATTCCGGTTTCTCCTGGATCATCTTGTCAAGTTTGGTATCAATATCTTTCTTCTTCTGCCACTGAATAAATTCAGCAGGAAGTTCCGGTTTCACTTCTGTTCCCTTGTCAAGAATTTTGTTTTCTTCGCTCATGGTAATCCTCCATAAAAACAGTTAAATAATAATCCTAAAGTTTTCCTTTTTCAAGTATTTTTGACAACATATCAAATGAAATTTCAAACGGAGCTATGTCCTTAGTGAAAATTTCAGTTGACAAACCCTTGTTAAGCAACTCGCCTATTCTGCCTTTAATAGCCGAAATCATTGGCATTTTCTCTTTTAATTCTGTGCTGTTCAAAGCGAGTCCGTTTACTTCACAGAAAATTTCAACAAGTTCTTTTGTGTCAATTATAATTGTTTTTCTTTCATTCATTGCTGCGGTTGTCCTCCCTGTTGCGGCTGTTGCGTCTGCTGCTGAGCCTGCTGCTGATTAAGTGACTGGAGCTGATTTCCCATCATTGAAACGAACCCTTCAGGACCAAGCTGCTGAACTGATTCCAGTATCGCCATGATCTGTCTCTGGTCAAAAAGCTGAAGAGGATCACGCTCAAAATCTTCAATCCTGAATCCCATAGATTCAAAAGCATATCTGAGTGCTTTAACGGGATCAAGCGAATAGGGGTTCTGTGCAACGGTATTCTGAAGGAACTGTGCTCTCTGCATTCTCGACATCTGATCGGCAGGGAGGTAGCTTCCGTTGACCACCCTGATATTCTTCTTGTCAGATATGATGTCAAGAGGTATTTTCTCTCCGCTTTCAGCGTCAACAAATTCAGCAAACTCATCGTAATAGATCGCAAATATCGTCTGCCATGCCCTGCACATCGGGTTGAAGAACAGTGTGTCCATGTTCTTTACAACCTGTGCACTGGATCTCAGCCCTGACTGATTGACAATATCGGCAACACTCTGGACTCTTATCTGCTTCTCCTGTCTTCCCGAAAGCATCGTTGGATTCAGTCCGGTTATAAGCCATACATTGTTAAGTCCCTCGGTATAAAGGAAGGTCGCACCTTCGGTAACTTCCTGTATCTCGGGTTTCATAAAAAGATTGGCGATACTTGAAACTGAAATGTTGGGATATGCTTTGAGTGCTACCGGATTAAGTTCAAGTATTGAGTTCATCTTATTATAATAACCACTCTCGAAATTGATTTTAGCATCCCTGTCAAGAAGCCCTTTGATAGTGACCCATGGGAATTTGTTCTTTATCGAAGTGTTGTCAGCTACGGCATTTATCGCTGTCGCTATCAACTCAACGCTCGGTCTGAGCTCTTCGCAGAATGGTATCCCGTACGGGCTTTCAAGATCAATGATAGCCGGGCATATAACGAAAGGTATCATCCCTGCTATTCTGGCATCATTCCATTTCTCTTTAACGACATAGTAATCATCAATTATCGTATAGACTTTGCCGTCTTTAGTGTAATATTCTCTTACGACTATTCCGCCTTTCTGATGACCTGCAAGATTCTCAAGTTCTTTCTTATATGTATCTACAATTAAATAAGTAGATGACTCTGAATTGTAGATACCGGTCTGCTGTTTGTAGGAAACATCGACACCGTATCTGCTTTTAATCTGTTCAGGACTGAATTTACCGAGCGTGACAACTATCCACTCTGAGGTCTCCTGAACATTGTTGGGGTCCGCATTCGGGTCAATTAAGGTTGTAAGAGGATCGTAAACATAGAAAGACACATATCTTCCTGAATCAATTGTCTGCACAAAGTCTTCATAGGTGCCGTCATCGTTCTTTTTTCTCGCAATTACCTGTTCAGTCAGCTTGCCTGTGACCGGCTGTGCAATAAGTGTTCCGCTGCTGAAAAGGTGATCGACTCCTATTATGTATTCCGAGTTTGTGTTCTTCTGAGTAAAAGTTCTCTTAATAATATCCATGAATTTTGAAGCCTTATCCCGTCCGCCTTCGCCATTGGATGCGTATTCAAAATCAGCCGCCTGGCTTGTAAGGTCTTCCGTCATCTTCTTTTTGATCGCAAGCATTACTGGAGGCATGTATTTCGACCGGGTTTCATTATCGACATTGTTTCCGGTAACAGTATTTGCCGACATCAGTTTGGCTGATGTGATTTCAGGCATGGCCTGTTTAAGACTCTTACGGCTGTCGAGGATCATCTCAAACTTGACCTGATGTTTTGTCTCAGCGTCCTTTATTCTGTCAGAGTAAAGTCTGATGATGCTTTCGTATTTCTTCTGATATTCGACACTAAGCTGTTTCGGTCGAGTCTGATTCATTTAATCCTCCCTGCTACATTCATTCTGAATTTTTGTAAAAAAACAGTCCTCGCATTCATTTTACCAATAATTTTTTTAATGTAAAGGGCAGGTAAAAAATACTTTACAACTCTCCTTGTCAACTTAAATTTATAAGGCAGATAAAATTTATATTCAGCATTCAGGTTGCACGCTCTCTGGACAGCTCTCTCAAACTGTGCAAGAAACTCTTTCTGTTTCAGTGCATTAACAGCTTTGCGTGTCTGTGTAAGAAACTCTATTTCGGCTTCTATGGCTTTTGCTGTTTCCGTTCCGTATTCTTTCTCAAGCAGTCTGAACTCTGATCTGTTCGTGTAAATTCTCCTTAATATCCAGTTGTTTTAAAAACCACATTTGACCGTCTTTTTTCAGGTTCTCCGGATGCCATCTCTTTTAATTTATCTCTATATGCAGATGTCTTGCAGTCTTCAATAGCATCGAGATAATCGAGTTCAAGTGATGACCGCATCATCTGAAGTCCGTCAAGAAAATCGAATCCAGGATGTTCCCTGAGTATCTGTCTTACGACATCGGTGAGTGACCAGTGAACTTTAATCGTACCCATTGAGAACATAGCTTCAAGAACTTCCTGTATTATGGATGCTTTGCCAGGAACCTGGCTTTCCTTCTTCTTCGTATAATAAATATACTGCACAGGGTAATCTTTAAATTCGTTCTGTTCGAGATCGGCGAACACGCTGTTGCTTACGAATGTCTGGGTCGCCTGACTGTCCATTATACAGAAGTCCGGAATAATATCTCTGGAAAGAAGAATGAACGGGTCCTTCTGTCCTTTAAGCGTATTGGCTCCGAGCTGCATAAACGCACCTGTGACATAGAATATCCCTTTTGAATAAATAACCCTGAGCGTACAGTCTTTGGATGTGTCGTCTTCAAGTGTCTTCTTCTCTGTGGAATATGACGGGTCTTTTATGAGGATGACCGGTTTAGCTTTATGTGCATATTCTGAATTAAAAGAAGCCCGGTAAACGGAATCACTCAGCCCTGCCTCGTCGTTATATGCGAATATGAAGCTGTTCCTGTCCGATGCTAACTTGATAACGCTCGATCTTCTATACCCTATCATGTAGCACTGGGAGAGGAACTTCGCTTCAGTCGTAAACTCCTCTTTTTTTCTGTCAATGAATTTCGGTGTGACCATTCTGTCTATCTGATAGATATGTTCTTTGGCATAATGATAGATCGTCTTATGCTCGTCGGGGTCCCATGTCATCGGCATTATAAATGCCTTGCATTTCCTGTTATCGAGAACATCTGTGATCATGTTCGGGATGGCATACTGAGTGTCCGTCACCTGTATCGGCATACCTCTGGTCTCGCCCTTCTCATCATACACATATTCCTCAAGACCTGAAAGGGATCTGAATACTTCGATTATCTTGTTCGATCTCTCAACCGTAGCCGAGTTTGCTTCGGTAACAAAGTCATCGAGTTTCGCTCTATTAAAGTGCTGACCGGTAACATCGACTCTCGGAGTGAACAGGTTCCATGTAGCTTCACCTCTCATGTAATCCGTCGGGTCAATTATCCTGTACATATCCTCGAAATCGAGCTTCTTCATGTTAATCCTTTCCTTCCGGATCTCCACGCCTCTCGCTCTGTATATTTCGGGGTTATCAACAAAGAACTCCGGATATGCTATCATAAGATTGGGGTGGAACAGTGCGTCTCTTATTCTCTTGATAAGCTCTTCAGCCTTGTCGTCCTCGCTGTGTCCTATCAGACATTTCTCGCTTGGGTCTCTGATGTAGTCATGGATGCTCCG
>Ga0302244_1001915_pt1 | contig 11446 bp, 20 predicted proteins | sample AAG_UR_Phe_MG_FD_193513 | JGI IMG/M metagenome (GOLD analysis project Ga0302244, IMG submission 193513) | Enriched activated sludge microbial communities from anaerobic digester in WTTP, New Holstein, Wisconsin, United States - AAG_UR_Phe | ecosystem: Engineered > Bioreactor > Anaerobic >... | reverse complement strand
GCAAGTGGGGGACGGGCGAAATCATATCCCCCGAAAAGGCAGCAGACCTATACCTTGCCGAACATCCCCTCCCTCCCGCCGAGGGTGCGGAGGAGATACTTGACAAATATCCTCACAGCACAGAATATCCCTCATTCATACATGAAAACAGTGCCATCGCTGCCATGCACGAGTTTGCCATCCTCCACGCCCAGCAGGTGGCAGAGAAGATGGTGGAGGATATGCGGCAGAAACTTTTCAGCATGAGATCAACAAAGGAAGCAATGTACAAATTAAGCGAAGCAGACAGGCTGATGCAGTATGGTTATCATGATTGCATAAATGAGATGTTGATGTGGACTAAAAAATTGAGCCATGACTAACGAAGAACAAAAGCTACGGGAGTTTATCTCGAAATACGTTAATGACGATAACGAGCCAACGTTTCTTTCCGCCCTCACCGCCCTCATCAGCGAGAACTATGTAGAAAAGGCTAAGTACGATGAGGCTGTTCGGCAGCGGGATGAACTGAGGGAGGCGTTGATAGACATGGTCTGGCAGTTTGCTTACGAGGGCACAAAGAACGGAAAAGGCGTTATGTACACCGGAGGATTATCAGCACTGGAGGGTGCTTTTTCCGCACTTGGTTTATCCGACCCGATAACCGTTGAAGACTTTGAAGCCGCAATCAAAAACACAGATGGTTAGCGGCTGCGGAGTGGATGCTAACGGCTGGCATAAGACCAGTAAAGGAATGCGAGAGATGAATTATCAATATACACAACAGTTAAAACGGGCTACGATGCTGAAATTACCCACTAAAACCTTTATTGGTTTTATGCGTTGTTACCGCCAGTTATTTCCTATAATTAAATTTGTTGATGAAATACCTCAATGGATTATAAGTAGTGATATTGCTGCATATCATCCATACACAAAGACAATATGGATACGAAATAATTTAGGGTGGAAAAAAACGATATTAATACTGTTGCACGAATTAACACATTGGTTCATCCACGTATTTTTAAATAATAATGAATTGTATCATAATAAAATTGACAAAAAATGAAAGTATATCAATTATCTAAAATCAATGGCTATTATTGGTGGACAGGGACATCAATACTAACCACAATACCAGAAGAAAATTATGAATATAAATGGACTTCTGATTTTAAATTTGTTGAACAATTAAATGGAAAGAAAATATGAAAGTATATGTAGTTTATCAAGAAAATGGATTTGGTGGTTCAGAAGTTGCTGAAATATTTTCATCACGGAATATAGCAAGAGAATATGTTATTGATGAAATATTTGGCAAAAATCAAGCGTATAAAAACAAGACAGAAAACGTATTAAATAATTGTGCCGACCAGTTTATTCACGAACACGATGTTCTTTTTAATTGGCGGTAACGATCCGGTGCTATGAGAAGGCCGGGAATTTGAAATACTTACTTGTCAACGAAGCGCAAACACCCGGCTTTTTTATAGCACGTGTTAACGCCTGTTTTTCATTGCCTTTCTTATTTAGAATCAAAACAAATTACAACGATTGTTGTAAAATAGTTGTCAAAACATTTGGAAGTAATACAACAAATGTTGTATCTTTGGTGTATACAAAAACACTAAAAATAAACAAAATGAAAGCACTTCAAATTATCAACAAATCAAGCGTAGAAGTAGAAAAAATGTATTGGACACCAAATCAGTATGATGTGACAATTAAAAACTCAAACGGAGTTCATGTTTTTGGTGTTAAATTAACATCAGAAGGAACATTTGAACTTTTTAACTATCAGTTTAGCGAAGCAAATCAATTGTTAGTTGATAGTATTAAACCATTTATTTTATTTGAAATAGTTGACGTTGAATCATGCAATGAAATGCAGATTGCATTCCCTACAGAAAAATTAAACAATGTAAAATCATTGGAAGATATGATTTTTGATTCTAAATCAGAATGGGTTAATGCAGGTTGCCCAGTTAGTACTTTTGCTGAAGAACAATATAGCGATAGAAATTATTAATCATGAAAAAACAAAATTACCATGAAGCTGAATTGGGCAAAGTGCCTGATTCAGTTAAAAACATCGAGTTTAAAGGAACTGTTATTGATGCTTCGGACTGCAAAGAAAAAAAGATTGCTGATATTTTATCAGGTAAGCATGATAATGACTTTATCGACAAAGAGAAATTCCAAAGAAACTCTTATTATTTAGCGTATCACAAGGCTACTGAAATGCTCAACTGGGCAGAATTAAGTAGAACGCTTGCCGGTGATCGCTCGTCGATAACAAAAGAGCGCATTCCTCAAAAGCATATTCAAAAAATTGACGAATTACGAAAATTAATGTCAGCGTGGATTTTAGAAAATGATCCGCAATTCAATCGCTAACGCTGCGCCCTTAAAATAGGCGTTAACGGATGCGGCTAAACTGCGTTGCCGTATAAAATGCAGATAACTATCAAAATACGATAAACATGGAAAATAGTAATGACATTCAAAATAAAACTAATGTAGGCAATGAAGTTTTAGCCGATGTTAGCATTTCGTGCGATACTACCGAATTTATTAAATATTGCAAAAATGAAAGAAATAACTTTGTGCGTAAATTTTGGGAAATATGTGGTGAAAACATACAGGCACGAGTAATGGCAGAGGATTTATTAATAGCATACGACCAGTTAGTGCAGCGAGTTTCTTCGCATGAATGCTAACGGTCGCAGGTTTGACCAGTAAAGGATTAAAATAACTAAATTTTCAAAACACAACGACATGAGCAACGAGAAAAATACCTCCGAAAATCAGCAAGGCCATGCACCCTTAGCGGGTGTTGTGCTTAGTCCGGGGTTGGAATATCCAGACACACCCGGCAAATGGAGAATGGAAGAATATTATCAAATGGCAATTGAAGATGAGCCCAGAAATCACGTCAGTCATTGGAATATTTGGGAGCGAAAAGACGGTGTACTAATGGCATCTAATGATAATCAAACCGACCCCGTTGAATGGTTGGGGTATGGTAATCAGCGTTGGATTAGAGAGGATTAAGCACAACGGTTGGCAATATGAAAAGTTGGCTTTGCAGTCACTTTAAAGTTACCACAGCAGTTAGATAGCCAATTTTTTATATTGCATGTTATCGGCTGCCTTTTATCAATCGAATTATTAACTTTTAAAATATAAAACAATGAAAGCATTATTTAAGGCAAAATTAGTTTCAACTGGTGAATGGGTTGAAGGAACTTATCATTATTCAAATGATGGAAAATATCATTACATTTTAAATCGGGAATGTTTTTTAGAAAGAACTTACGATTCGGGTAACGAAATGGCTTTAAAGAAAGAAGAAGTTCATTTAGTTGATGGTAATTCGGTAATTCAAATAGACGAAGATGCTCATCTTTAAGGTTGCCGATAACGTTTTGCGTGTATAAGAAGTGGTGGAATTTGAAACCGAAACTTTCAACAAACGCAGAACTTAATTAGAATTAAAAAACTTTAAATTAACCGAGAAATCCGCCATTTTTTATACACGCTGTTAGTGGCTGGGCTTTCTACAAATTCAAACAAAATGAATAAAATATTGATATGTGTATTATTGCAAATCGTTCTTTTTATACCATTCTATTTTATATGGAGGAATGATTGCAAAAAGATTGGTAAAGACAATTTAGCTGTTAGCTTGCAAAAACGATTTTTGTACTGGTTAATATTTTGTCCAATTTGGTTAGTTGGTGTGTTGGGTTAGCCTTGCCACTAACGGCTGCGTGTATGAAACGTAGCCATGCAGAACACTTGATATAAACTATCAAACCTTAATTGGCTATGTTTTATACACGGTGTTAGCACCAGTACTGTTTATTTGGTGTAAATTTAATTTTCTAATATTTATATATAAATAAAAAAAACAGATGGAATTGAGAAAAATTATTGCAACGACTATTAGAGAATATCTTAACGAAAATAAGATTACGAAAACTGTATATAGAGGTGGTTCTGAAATAGGAAGTAATCATTTTAATGCAACATTTTATACTGATTCAGAATTGGTAGCTAAAGATTATGCAAAACAATTACATGGAAACAATAAAATATACAAAAAAAATATATCTTTTAATAATCCATTAGTTTTGATTAAAAGTCAAATTGGGGAAGGTAAATTATATGAAATATTGGTAGATATATTTGGTGAATTATATGTACCAAATGTATATAATTTTCCTTTTGAGTTAAACGATAAACAAAGAATTAGTATAATAGAGTATGCAAAAAATAACGGATATGATGGTATTATAATGGATGATACAGATTTTAATAAACAAGGTATTATTAGAAGTTATATAACATTTTAATCGAAGCACTTCCGTAGTATTGGTGCTAACTATGTTATATGAACACGTTTAGTACACATATAAAACCGTGGATAGAAAATAAAAACACAGAGAGATAATGAAAACATGGATAAAATTCATATTCTATTTAGTCGTAGGATTATGCTCTATGGCAACAATAGAGATTGGTATTATGCTATTACTTGCACCAGAGACTATTTTGGCAAGTACCTTTGCAGGCGTATGTTGCTTAATATGTAGTATCCCATGCTGCATGTGGGTTATGTATAATGGATTCAATTTGAAATCATGGTAAACTAACCGAGAGTTGGGGATGATAACAAAAATCTGGGTATACACAACTTCTGACGTTATTTCATTTTTATCAGTTAAGTTGGGGATGATAACAAAAATCTGGGTATACACAACTTTAGCGTTGCTGATATTATCAACAACTATGTTGGGGATGATAACAAAAATCTGGGTATACACAACTTTAGCGTTGCTGATATTATCAACAACTATGTTGGGGATGATAACAAAAATCTGGGTATACACAACCCGCTTCCGGGATAGATCATTCCGCTCTCTGTTGGGGATGATAACAAAAATCTGGGTATACACAACACACTACAAATTTTTCACAAATTTCATCACGTTGGGGATGATAACAAAAATCTGGGTATACACAACTTTCAAATAATATTAGGACATTGCCATGACGTTGGGGATGATAACAAAAATCTGGGTATACACAACTGAAAGAATTTTCTTCAATTTTATCGGTCAGTTGGGGATGATAACAAAAATCTGGGTATACACAACGGTATATCATTAATTTCCAGTACTTTTAAAGTTGGGGATGATAACAAAAATCTGGGTATACACAACTTATTCTAATTGCTATTTTATTTTCACTTCGTTGGGGATGATAACAAAAATCTGGGTATACACAACTTCATATTTCCTGCTACTTGGGAAAATGGTGTTGGGGATGATAACAAAAATCTGGGTATACACAACGACATTTGAAGTTAGATCGAATTAACTTTTGTTGGGGATGATAACAAAAATCTGGGTATACACAACTTTCCAAAATGTAAGGTGCAAGAAATTTTTGTTGGGGATGATAACAAAAATCTGGGTATACACAACAGAAAAACATTTGTTAAATCCTGGAGATATAGTTGGAGATAGTAACAAAAAACTAGGTACACACAACATAATTTCGAATGCTGTTCATCACCATCTGCTGTGGGTAATAACAAAAAACTGGGTACACACAACTACACAACTACTTGGACACTATGTCCAACTTCTTGTCCAACTTCTCATCCAAATTGTTGATCATAAAAAACCAGGTATACACAACTTGACAAAATCCGGTCACACACATATTTATAGTTATGAAAATTATCATAACCGAAAATCAAGTTAAAAAACTAGCATCTGAACTATCTGAAACCAGATTTATTGATATACATAATGATGTCAAGAAAATGCAAGATGATGATACAATTATCGTATACCATGGTTTCTCATCTTATAGTTTTAAACAAGCGTTACTTATTGCAAAATATGGGCTCAGCGGACAAGAAAGAGCAAATAGAATTTACAGTTATGAATATAATAACAACCCCAATGGTCTCTTTGTTACAATAAATTTTAATGTTGCAAAAAAAGAATTCGCAAAGTCCGGAATTATTATGGAATTTGCAACCAAAATCCGTAATCTCGAAGCCCCAGTATGGCCCGGCGGACGTTCATATTACGTGCAAGGAGAATTTACCCAATCATTCAAAGACGACAAAGAAAGAGAAGAACAAAGAGTTAAAAATAGAGAAAAATATAAAAATAGCCCACATCCGGCTATAAATCAATCAGACCGACCAGAACTGGCCTGGTCACTATACAAAGATCCCGAATCACAAGCACTCTTTATCGGTAACCTTAATCCAAATATGATAAGAGCTTTCTGGGTAAATGAAAGACTTATTACTGATCGACGCACCGGTGGTGAATGGATAAGATTGTCAAGAAAAGAATTCCTCAAGAAATATTATAATGAAGAATACTTCAAAAATGATGAGGAGTTATTTAAAAGACAAAATAAAATATTCATGCCCGATGATAATTTTGATATTATCAAATTTAAAAACTACCTTAGCGAAAGAGATTACGACTACAGTGAATTTATTGAATATTATATCAAAAACTGGGATAATTATGTTATTAATATGTATTTTTATCCAAAACAAATAAACCAATTGAAAAAAATATATGGTGTGGAATGAGAATGAAAATCCTAATAACGGAACAACAATTTTCAATACTTAAAGAGGCAGAATTAAAGGAGCTCCGTAGTAAAAACTATCAGGGTAGACCGGCACTGGATGTATTAAAAGATTATATTGAACAGCATGGTATTGATAATGTATGTATATCATTCAGAGATAGTATCCACACAAGTGATATAAACAAAAGAAATCAATTTAATACACCGACCGGTTATTATTTTTATCCACTTAAATCATTTAAAGACGAATTAAATCTCAATAGTTGGACAAGTTTCATTCGTCATTTTCCCTTTGGTTATGATAGACCATATGTGACATTGTTTACCATTAAAGATAAAGATGGTATTTTATACACATCATCGTCAGATGAGGAAAAATGTCATATGTATGCTAAAAAATTATACGACATGTATAAAAATAATCCAAAAGTAACCAAGCTATATGAGAAATACTTAAAAAAAGACCCATCAATCACAGAACCGCATAATCGAGATTATCGTGTTAATGTAAATAACGTGGTTAATTTATTGTGGATTTTTATTTTTGAATTGGCAAATCTTTTAAGTATAAATAAAAAACAATATTTCACGTTTCCACTTACATTTTTTAACATTTTATGTAGAAAAATAGGGATTAATGGGTTTGTTGACGATATTTGTGGCGGTTTTATACATTCATCAGAAACTTGTCAGGGCGTATTGTTCAAATTTAAATCTATAACAGATAATGTTGTTATCATTGATTCTTATGCCGAAAGACAAGATAGGCCAATTTCTTTTGAAAAAACAACATATGATTTTCAAACCAAACGATCAAATTTTTTAAAATTTTTATATGAAAAATTCGGAAAAAAAGTTAGAATTTATTATGATACAAAACAACTTCAAAGTAAATTAAAAAATGATTTTCCAATACTCGTTTCCTTTGATGACAAACCATTTACATGTTTCTTTATTAATAATAAAGGTGATTTAAGTATAAAAAATCTAAATATTGATAATTTAAATAATAAAGAAAAAGCCGCATATATTAATACCAAAACAAAAAATTTTAAATATGACTATGTTTCTAAAATAGATGAGTATTTCAGATTGCCCGAAACATCAGAACTTTATATTGGAAGTAAAACGAGTGATGGTTTGAGTATACCAACAATCATTGATATAAATGGAAATGTTGTCAAAATGCAGCCAACACTAAATATGAATCATACACTATTAATTGCCTGTATGAACAGTCTAACTAATAGTCAAAAATATATTGATCATCCACGTCTAACTCAAATAATACAAACAAATCCATTTTATATTGCAGTTGCAAGTATAGAAGATGATGTGGGACGAAGTTCCAATTATAAAAATGTCATTTTAAATTTAAAAGGTGAAGAAGATGTTTCTGGTCTGGATCCAAGAAAACTAATGTCACACCACACGGAATATTTTAATATTTTACTTCATGATGATGTTTTTAAACTTGTTTATTCATTTGATAAACATATAAACAAATTTGTTGCAAAACCAAATATATCATTTGATACACCGGTTTTTATAAATATACATGGTCAATATGATGTATCCGGACTTGATAGAGAATCTCTCGATGATTTTTATCAAAATGTTTATGATAACACCGTAGATTTTATTCAAAATAAAAATCATGGGCAACAATAAACAACATATAAAAAACTTTTTTAATTTCATAGAAGAAAAAGACGGGCGAAAAATACCTCTTTCAATGAAATTTTCTCTGTTTAATAATGAATTAACAGAAGATGAAATTAATATGATTAAATATGATATGCATGCGTCAGCAAGAGCTAAATTATTTAATAAAAAAATTCATGATAATTTATTCTGGACAGTTAAAGAATTTGGTATTGTTTCACCATCGGTTGCTTTTGCGGTAACTCCTTGGAGTTATATTTTTATTAATTTTAATGTGGAAAAAAGTGTTGAGGGTATTGATTTTTCAAAAATAAACAACAAACAAGGTAATCTTAGATTTTTGACCGCATATTATAATTCAATCCAAGATGATTTTACGTATCAATTATTGGAATATAGAGATGGGCTTATTATTTCAACTAACACAAATAATAATTCATCTTTTAAAAGAAAGGATGGCCACCGTTCCTTTCTTTCCTTACAACCAATTAATGTAAACACAAAGGGCTGGCCAGATCCAAATTTTGTTCCAAAAAATGAAAAACAGAAAATGATACAAAAATACACCAATACTTTTTTAAATGAAATAAAAAAATATAATCCACATAATTTACCAATTAAAAAAAATGAATAATATTAATCAACACATAAAAAATTTCTTTCAATACTTGAATAAACGTGAAAATCGAGAAATCCCAATTTTATATAAAGTCTTATTTTTTCCTAATATATTAACAAAAGAAGATTTTGATGAACTTTTTTATAATTCTAACCCATACTATAGTGTTATCAGAACAAAATATTTTAACAATATAACGAGCAACAATTTTTATCACGTTAACCAATTTGGTAAATACGATAAAAATATTGCATTTGCAATTTTGTCAAAAAACCAATTTCATATATCATATTTTATTAATAAAAAAGGTGAATTTGATGTTGGGAATATAGATATTAACAAACTTATAAATAGAAAAGATAGAGACGCATATCTCAATTCTTTGAAGAAAAAAGAAGTGTTTTATAATACAGATTCATTTGGAGTCATATTTCCCAATCTAGCAGAAACAATTATCATTGATTTGGAAAAAACGCCAAATTTAGAAAATATGAAATTGACGTTTGTTGATAAAAACGGTACAATAACAGACATTGATCTCGATCCTAATAAACTAAAAAAAATTTTACTTAATCCAGATACTACACCACAAAAAAGAGCAACTTTCCTTAATATTTTTATAAAAAAACCCTTATTTTACAATATTTCAAACTATGGTGTTGTAGCTAAAAATATCGCATTAGCGCTATATAGTGAGAGACCAATATTAAGATTTATTAATCTCAATGGTGAGCCAGATCTTACTGGTATTAATTTTAAAACCGACATTTATAGAAAAGTCTATAATCGCCAACTCAGTCTTAATTATTTATTAAGTTATTTTAACACAATACAAAATAAATACGAATATGAATACATTGATCGTCCAGATATGATAGGACTTCCAACCAATTTATTCCGAGTATATAAATGCTATCCCGGCGAACATCAACCGATATTTATTAATGAAAAAGGACTTCCAAGTTTAAATGGTATTGACTTGATTCCAGATAATATTAAAAATAAATATGAGGTAGACATTTCAAACACCAAAGAATTGATTGATAATGAAAAATGAACAACATATAAAAAGCTTTTTTAAATTCATAGAAAAAAAAGAAAAAAGAAATATTCCTTTCTCAATAAAATTCACCTTATTTGATGATGAATTGACAAAACAAGAAATCGGAATCTTTAAATATGGACTTGATTCACAAACAAGAGCAGATTTATTTAACAAAAAAATTAAGAAAAAATATTTTTTTAATGCTGTTATGGATTTTAGCCGTTATTCACCATCAGTTACACTAGCATACAGTCGTGAGGGTCCAATGTTTATTGACATTAATGGTAATAAAACTGTCGAAGGAATTGATTTATCAAAAATAAAAAAGACCGGAAATATATCAGATCTGCATGAATATAACGCATATATTAATTCAATACAAGATACTTTCTCCTATCATGGCCTTGAAACACATGGTAACCTTCTTATTGCAAATATTACACTATTTAAAGGACATGATCGAATTCATCACACGGCCGACATGATTTTTCACCGGAGAATAAATATTAATAAAAACGGTTATCCCGATCCGGATTTTAATATCGAAACTGACTTTCAAAAAATTGTACATCATAATACTGTTGCTTTTTTATATGAAATACAATTAAGAAATAAATTAGCCGGAAAATAACATTTTTATTTGGAAAAAAGAAAATAAATACATACCTTTATCAACTAAAACATATTATATTTGCGGTTGATATAAGGTATTTTTTATGCAAAATAATAATAACCAACATATAAAAAATTTTTTTAATTTTTTAAAAGAAAAAGATGACAAAAACATACCGTTTGAGGTGAAATTTACCACATTTCCCCATATGATAACAAATAAGGATGTGGAAATATTAAAATATGATTTCGATCCATTCATAAGAGCAAATATTTTTAATAGAATAAAAAAACGTGAAGAACGTTTTATTGTTGTTCAAACATTTGGTATGGTCTCACCATCATTAGCCCTTGCTTATTCCAATATAGGTTGGTTATTCATTGATATTGAGGGAAATATAAGCGTCAAAGATATTGATTTTTCCGTTTTTAAAGAAACTACAAATGGTTGTTATCTTAAAGCTTTGAACACTTATTTAAATTCAATACAAAAAATTTTTTCATATAATGATATTCATTTTGTTGGTAATCTTATAGTATCACCTTTTAACTATTATAAAAGAGTGTTTACTTACCCTAAATTGATAAATATTAATTTAAATGGACAACCAGAACCAGACTTTAAACCGAAAAATGTTATAGAAAAAAATATACAAAAAAATACTATCGAATTTTTGAACGAAGTAAACAAATATGGATGTTATGATAATAAATAATAACCAACACATCAAAAACTTTTTTAAATTCATGGAAAACAAAGAGGATAAAAAAATACCTCTTATAGTAAAATGTGTTATGTTTGATGATGAAATGACAAATAAAGATTTCAATTTATTTAAATATACTATTAGTCCCAGTGAAAGAGCAAATATATTTAATAAAAAAATTAA
>Ga0302244_1001879_pt1 | contig 11597 bp, 8 predicted proteins | sample AAG_UR_Phe_MG_FD_193513 | JGI IMG/M metagenome (GOLD analysis project Ga0302244, IMG submission 193513) | Enriched activated sludge microbial communities from anaerobic digester in WTTP, New Holstein, Wisconsin, United States - AAG_UR_Phe | ecosystem: Engineered > Bioreactor > Anaerobic >... | reverse complement strand
TGTTTCTGGTGGGCCGAGCCTTCACCGCACTAAGTCATTGGAGACACTAAAAAAGAAAGGTTTTAAAGGATATATCATAAGCGCTGATGGTTCCATGGGGCACTGTCTGAGAAACGGCATTGTGCCTGATTTTGTGGTTACGGTTGATCCCGATCCCCATAGGATTATCAGGTGGTTTGGTGACCCAAGGCTTTCACAAAGACCAGAGGATGATTACTTTGAGCGTCAGGATCTTGATCCTGCTCTAAATACTGATCAGATAGCCCGTAATGAGGAACTCATAGAATTGGTAAACCTATTTGGACCAAAAATTAGGCTAATTATATCGACAAGCTCTTCTCCTGAGATAGCACAGAGGTGCATTAGCGCTGGCATGGAGCTTTATTGGTGGAATCCGCTTTACGATGACTATGAAAATCCAGAAAGTGTTACGAGAAGAATATATAGAATGAATAAAGTTCCATGTATGGTGACGGGCGGCAATGTTGGAGCATCTGCCTGGGTATTTGCCCATACTATACTCAAGAGTCCGGCGGTAATACTGACAGGGATGGATTGTTCTTATCCACCAGGTACACAAGTGAGGAATACGCAGTACTACGAACATCTGCTTGAATTATTTCCTGATAATCCTGAGGCAGGCCTGGTGAAGATATATAATCCCTACCTTGATGAAACGTGGATAACTGATCCAGGTTATTTTTGGTATGCTCAAATATTTAAGCAAATGGCTCCACATGCATCTTGTATTACATATAATTGCACCGAAGGTGGAATTTTGTTTGGTGAAGGAATAGAGTTTGCGAGACTTTCTGATGTACTCGATTATTTCAATGAAGCATCATTTTAGAACAAAAGGTGATTGAAATTGGCAAAAATACTTTTTGTTAATCCAATTATTCGACAAAACGAGAACCCCTCACATATACCTTATGGAATGGCACAGTTGGTCGCAATAGCGGTAAGGGAAGGTCATATGGTACAGGTTTTTGATGCAAACGCTTGGAGACCCAGTGAAGAAGAAACGCTTCAGGTACTTAGCGCTGACAAATGGGATGTGATAGCTGTCGGCGGGCTTATCACTACATATGGTTTTATAAAGAAATTTGTGAAACTGGCCCGCGAAAATAGTCCTAATGCCTTCATTGTAGCTGGAGGAGGATTTATTACGCCTATACCATATGATGTCATGGCCTTTTTGCCTGAGATTGATGTTGGTGTTATCGGAGAAGCTTACGTGACACTTCCGGAAATTTTAAAAAACGTTGATGAAAATAATAATGATTTAAAACATATAAAGGGTATTATATTCAGAGACAGAAAAGGACAACTCTTTCTAACAGAAGAAAGACCATTATTGGATGATGTTGATTCCCTGCCGTACCCGGCATGGGAGATGTTTCCTCTCGATATATATTTTAAAAACAGCGGTTTGTTACTAAGTGAGGAGGCAATGCTTGCTAAAAGACACATTGGTATAATAGCGAGCTATGGGTGTCCATACAGATGCAAGTTTTGCTTTCATCTCGGTTTGAGTGGTGAGTTGAAGATTGTCGAAAAAGACGGAAAAAAGGATGTGGAGATTACACAGCGCAGAAAGATCCGCCATCACAGTCCTACTTATATTGTAGATCTTATAAAGTATGTAAAAGATAGATTTGGCGTGGATTTTGTATCGATTCTCGATGAAAATTTTGCTGTTCTTGCAAGAAAAAGCGATTGGTTTGAAGAATTCTATGACCTATGGATAAAATCAGGTTTACAGCCGAGATGTATCAGAGAGGGAAAACGACACGATCAGGTTTCCTGCAGCGGAATTCATTGGGGGACAACTGCGCATGCTGCTGTTGTGAACTATGAGCTATTGGCACGTTTTAAAGAACTTGGTTGTGCACATCTTGATTACGGGCTTGAATCTTTCTCTGATAATATATTGAAATCGATTGGCAAGGGCTCTACGTCAAAACTCAATGAAAAAGCCATAGCAGTTACTATGAATGCGGGTATAAGGCCGATCCCTAATCAGATAATAGGATTTCCGGAAGAATCTTTCGAGACTATAAGGACAAACATAAAGGCTTGGGATAAGCTTGGGATTCAAGTATATCCTTTTTTTGCAACCCCTTATCCAGGGTGTGAATGGTATTATGATTACAAAGATAAAATACTTTCTCAGTATGACGGCAATCTGGAAGCATTTCTGCTTGATCTTGGCGATGCTACCAAGATAACTGCAGTGATATCTGAAAAATTTAACGCTGTGGAGCTTCTCGGACTGAGAGAATTGATGGTAAATAGAGATTTAAAAAGGATCAACGAATATGAACAAATCTGGAGAACCAATCGAAAGGGCGCTGACCTTGAATAGTTTAATGAAAACTTCTTCTAAAAAAGGCAATATTTGGTTAGAAAAGCTTGGTTTTATAGATATCTTCTTCTTATTTCTAAAATCTTTTTTTTTGCCCATACAATTTATTACGACGAAAAGAGCACAACAGGCTATAAGCACAAACTAATCAAAGCGTTAAATTTTAAAAATATATTCAGACCAGCCCATCTGTCGTTTAACAGAAGAGACGATGATGGACGATCATTAATATACGGCACGTTTCAGGATTTATCGTATTTAACATCAAATATATGCGAAACGATAATTCCCGACGAAAAAGATGCAGCAAAAAATATGACAAAAACCTATATTTCTGCATACATCTTCTACCAGATTATTTTCATAAAGATGGTTGAAGCGGAGATTGCATCTTCAGGATTTATAAATAACACAATATATATCGTTAAAAGCCCATTTTCTCGATACATTATAAATGATTACAGCAATCAAAAACTCTGCATAAAAGAACTTTTCAGTTTTTCACAAACAGCAAAATCATTTCTGAGACCTTTTTACTACATTATGTTGGCTTTTATAGGAATGGCAAAGTCACAGGCAACAAAGTCACTTAATGACCAGGCAAAACACTCTGTTTGGGTTGAGTATACGCATAGAGATGTTGTGGATTTTATTTTCTGGAAGGATTATGTGAATTGTGATGATTTTGATATTGTTTATTATCTCGACCGTACTGATACGCCTGCAGAAAAAGAGGTTCTTGAGGAGATCGGTAGACAAAATGTCAAATGGATCGATGCACACATTATTCCGCTGCTCAGTTATGCAGATTTTGACTGGGAACACTTAAGAAAAATGTTGTCTGGGTTATACTCATACAAATTGGATAAGCCTTATTGGTACAGGGTTTTTTGGGTGGAATATTTGTTCTGGTATATCTTATATGTGTCTGCTTTCAGATATTACAACGTAAAAGCGTTAATACAGCACAATGACACCTCTTGGAAACAGGAAATTATTGCAAGGGCAGTGGAAGATGCCGGTGGAATTTTAATAGGTTTTAACTGGTCTAATTATCCACTGAGGCTTACACCGACTCATCTTTTTCCCTTCCATGTGTTGTTTCTCTGGGGTGATGTAATCAAGGATTTTGTTATACAGGGTGAACATACATGCAGATATGTTTTACCTTCAGGCATCTGGCTTAAGGGAAAGGAAAACAAAAACGACAGGAAGTTGTTTCCACCAGATAAGACAGACTTTGTTATTACCATATTTGATTCTTCAGTCGCATACAACATTTATCAAACGCCGGATGACCTTTCACGCTTCTTTTTGAGAATTTTTGAATTGGTTGAAAATAATCAGCGCTGGTCAGCGGTGGTAAAAGGAAAAAACGGCGGCGAAATAAATTATATGGAACTTCCGGAAGGCACCCTTATATTATCAAAAGCCAAAAAACTTATAAAGGAAGGAAGGTTGATAATGCTGGATCCGGCTACATCTCCTGTTGAAGCATCCAGTTATGGGGAACTGTCTGTGTGTTTTGGTTTGAATTCTGCCGGAATTATTTCAGCAGTATATGGCAATAGCGTTGTTATGTGGGATTGTTCAGGTTGGACGGAGCATCCTTTTTATAAAGACAGTTCCCAAAGGTTTTTATATCAAGACATCGATACGTTTGTAAAAGCAATTATAAGCTTTGCTGAAGGTGACAAGACGGTAGGTGATTTTTCTTTATGGAGAAAAAGGTTTAATTATTTTGATGATTATAATGCTCCAAAGCGTGTTGGTGAATTTATTCAGGATTTCATGATGGCAACTAAGGATGATGATGAAATCGAAGTGATTCTTTCCAAATGCGTTGAAAGGTACTGTGTGAAAAATTGCTTGAACAAGCACCAAATGAACGATAATACAAATGATTGGAGGATTGAATGAAGTTTACCATAGGGTTTGAGAAGGAAGATCTTAAAAAGTTACACGGTTATTGGGACGAGGTTGTTTCGACAAACCAATGGACTGAGGGAAAGTATACCAAAATGTTTGAAGAAAAGTGGTCTGAATACAACAAGCTACCTTCGGTTTCGTTCTCGAGTTGGACTGGTGCTGCCATGGCAGCACTTGATTTTTTTGACGTTAAAGGCAAAACAATACTGTGTCCTTCGAATACATTTATGGCAACCCCCTTAAGCGTAATTAAAGCAGGTGCAAAGATAGAATTTGTCGATTGCAATAAAAATGATCTATGTATGTCATTTGAGGATTTAAAGGCTAAGATTGAGCTTTTTAAACCATTTGCAGTATGGGTGGTACATATAGGAGGCCATATAGCTTTTGAGATCGAAAAGATTGCGGCATATTGCAAAAGCAAGGGCATCATACTACTTGAGGATTGTGCCCATGCCCATGGTGCTTCGTGGGGCAGCAAGAAGCCCGGTATGTGGGGTGACGCAGGTGTTTATTCCTTTTATGCAACAAAAACTATATCAACTGGCGAAGGCGGAATGCTTGTGACTGGTAATAAAGATTTATTTGATTTTGCAGTGAAATATAGAAATTATGGTAAACCAGATTATAGTGTAACAGGTTTGAATTACAGAATAAATGAATTTGCCGCCGCAATAGGTTGTGTTCAGACGGACAGGCTTGATGAGATAGTAGCCTGGAAACGAACATATGCTGAAAAACATCTCGATCCTATTTACCAAAACAGGGTAATGTTTCCTGAAGGAATGACATCTGGATATTACAAATATATTGTTTTTGAACCGATTGAAAAATCAACAGGCAAGGTATATGACTTACCATGCCATAGCATTATGCAAAAGGAGGGTTTGTTTCCAAATACAGAATGGATAGCCAAAAACCACTGGTGTGTCCCTATCTATTATAAAGGGGATATTGAAGTTTAAATTAGGATGACACCATCAATTCTTTTTGCTGCAACCCAGCACGGTTCTTTCAATCTTATATATCCTTTACTAGAAAAGTGTTTACAAAAATATGATGTTGGATATGTAGGTGTAAAAAAAATCGTTCATGATAAGCTTTTGTTAAATAGAACAATTGAAAGTGAATACGATAATATAGACATTTTGGCTTTAAACGTATTTGATCTTTTTTTAACAGGCACTTCGCCTACATCTGAGATTGAATATAATATGTGGAAATATGCAAAAAGCAAAGGGAAGAGAAGCATTGTCGTGCTTGATTCGAGTAAATATGCAGCGGATAGATTTTGTAAGAGGGGTATCATGTGTGTTCCTGACATAATATGTGTGGCAGATCATCAGGTGAAAGAAACACTGCAAGCCATTGTGTCTGAAAAAAGTATCATTACAGTTACAGGTTCGCCCTATTTTGACAATATTGACAGATTTAAAATATCAGATACTGAAAGATTGTATATTAGGGCTAAAAGAGGCATTGCAAACAAAAAAATGATTATGTTCTGTACAGAATATATAGCAAAAATGGATGAAAAGGAAAGGTATGGATTTGACGAGATATCGATACTGAATGACCTCCTAAAATATATTGATATGCGAGGCAAACATAGATTTCGACTTGCAATAAGATTACACCCAAATGATTCTAAAGAAATTTATGAAAGTTATATGAATTCAATGGGACATGATATTGAATGGGAAATTATCATAGAAGACGCTGATAGAAAGCTCTTTCAACTGTCGGATGTTATTGTCGGAATGACGTCCTTGATTCTTGTAGATGCCGTCATTTTAGGAATTCCCTCAATAAGCTATCAACCTACAAATGCAATTACAAAAATCATGGAATATAGAAGTATGGCAAATATTGAACTTGCTGTAACAAGAGAGGAGCTATTTTCTTTTATGGATAACATACTTTTATATGATGGTTTCAAAAAATCAGAGCGACACATGTATTTATATGCAAACTCTGTTGAAAGGATAATGGGCATAATCGAATCTTCTGTTTTTGAGAGCAACAAGGAGGCCTGTCAACAGGGATGAACATCAGGTATGCAATGAAGGCAGCCCCTTATTACTTTGAACAACTGCTGGACAGGGCAGTCAAGTTTGAACATATCGGTATAAAACCTGCTATTGAATTGCATCTTTTTGGCTCAAAGGATGTTTTTGGTAAGAATAGAAGTATTGTAGAGGAGAATTGTAATAGGATACATGATTGTGATTATATAGTTCATTTTCCAATTTTTGATTTCGAAACAGGATATATATATGATGCGGCATCATTCGATATGCGTTTATTCAAAAAAGTGCTTGATTTTTGCAATGGAATTGGCTCGCATTATCTCATTATGCACAGGTGCTTTGGGTTTGAAGGTGTTTTAGAGAAAAGTGAGGCAGAAGAAAAATTTTTAAAGATTTTGGCAGAATGGAACAGATATGCTGCTGAACACAATATCCTTCTTTTGATTGAAAATTATGGATTTGTGTGGTTACCCGATGCCTTAAAAAAGGACTTTCTTGTGAGCCCCATAGATCATTTTTTTCCTTGGGATATGGAGAGATTTTTGGAAATTAAAGATATACTAAATCTTGAAAATGTGGATATTTTACTTGATATTGCACATGCATCGATATCCTGCAATATGTTCAACATGTTAAAACACAAGAGCTTTTTGAAGCAAGACAGAAGGTTTGTAAATATTACCGAAGAGGATATTAAGAGAAAGGATATTTTGTCTGTAAGTGATTTTATTATGGACTCAACGCATTTTTTTCATATTTCAGATACGTTTGTGTGGAAGCCTTCAAATGGATTGAATGAAATGAAAAAATATCTTTATACGGAAAACTTGCCGATTGGAAGTGGCAATATAGATTTTCCGATACTTTTCGATAAGATGCCGGACGACAAGTGGATGATTATGGAAATAGATCCTGCAGATGGTAATTATGCTGATAATATTGCACAGCTTGACGGTATAACTTATTTCAGGAAGTTGGCAAAGGAGGGTAAACCATGTGTATCATTATAGCTGAAGCTGGTGAAAACCATCTTGGTGATATGGAGATTGCAAAAAAGCTCATTGATTTGGCCTGTAATGCTGGAGCAGACTATGTGAAGTTCCAGTATTATAATGCTGAAGATTGTGCTGATTCAGACCCTGAAAAAGATTGGTTCAGAAAAGTACAGCTCGATGTAGGTAAATTGCAATATCTCTATGAATATACGTGCGTCAAAGGAATTGACTTTTTATGTACGCCCTGGGATGTACAAAAAGCAGAAGACCTCTTTAATATAGGAATTAAAGATATGAAAATAGCATCCTTTCACATTACAAATTATGCGATGCTCAAAACAATTAACAGAAAAGCGGAAAAGGTATTCTTGTCGACAGGCATGTGTTCTGTTGACGAGATCGATAAAGCAGTTAAAATACTTGATGATGTTGACCTTTACCTTTTGCATTGTGTTTCAGAATATCCTTTACCCGAAGAGCATGTTAATCTTCTTGTAATGGATTCTCTCCGAAAAAAATACGGATGTAAGGTAGGTTATTCTGACCATACAATTGGCATTTTGGCCCCCATTGCAGCAGTTGCAAGGGGTGCTGATGTGATAGAAAAACATATTACACTTTCAAAAACCTTTTTTGGTACCGACCATATACTGTCGGCTGATGCTGCAGAATTCAAAGTCTTTGTAGAATATGCGAGAAGAATCGTCAATATACTTGGAACTGGAGAAAAAACAATTACAGAGGAAGAAAGGAAAAATCAAGACTTCTTGAGGAACAGATTCTGCTGTAAAAAATAAAGAAGGAATGAGGATAAATGAAAAGAAATGCTAAAAGTAAAAAAACCGTTATCTTTGATCTATGGGAAACGCTAATATTCGGAGCTAAGGATTCAGCTATTTCACGCTTTTATGAAAATGTAACAAACACAAAGATTGCAGAAAGCGCATTAAAATCGGGCATGCTTATAAAAGAATCAGACCCGAGACCTTTTCTATCACAATTTCTGGAAATTGTCGAGAGTCCGTCTGGTTTGTCTTCAATGCTTTTGAGTCTTAAGAATCCACGCTCGCCACTTTATGAGAGAATAGTTGAGAGGTTCAACGAGGCGGTTGAAGAGGACTTTAAGGAAATGAGGTGGGTGCCCGGTGCAATTGAGCTTCTTATAAAATTGAAAAATCATTATTCTCTTGTGCTTGTTTCTAATTTATGGGCTTACCAAAAGAGGTATGTTCTTGAACGCCTTAACCTTGCCAAATATTTTGATAAATGCCTGTTTTCATGTGACCTTGGTATTAATAAAAATACAATTCTACAGGATATTACAAGGATACTCGGCATTGAAAAAAAGGATGCCCTTTTTGTTGGAAGGTCATACGAATATGACATAATTCCAGCGGTAAATGCCAACATTAGTGCTGTAAGAATTTCCGGTGAAACTAACATAATATTGCCTGAAAAACTCGCAACGCAGATCCGGGAAGAACTCGATGGGGCAATGGCAGGAGATATATTTTATAAGAAAGCAGACAAAAAAAACAAAAAAGAATGTCTGGTCGTGATCCCACCATTCTATAAATTGCTTGGAAGTCATAACAACAGGCTAAACCTGTCAGCGTCAAGTATTTCAACGTCATTATCAATAATGGGTTATCAGAGCCATGTTTATCATTGTGATTCTGAACCTCATGAAAACTATATAAATCGTTATCAGATGATGTTTAATTCAATATCATTCTATGAAGCAATGGAAAAAGAAAGCTCCTATGATGAATTTGCTTCTTATTATCAGAGTAATGTTTGCGAGATAGTTTTTGTTACATGCGGAGACATTTTAAACCCTTCTGTAGACAGTGGAAACTGGGATTCTGCAAGAAAGATTGCGAAAATTGTAAGAAAAATAAACCCCAGTGCATATATTATTGCAATAGGGCCAGAGATATTAGATACGTCAGAAGATTTTGACCTGATTATCTTTGGAGAGGTTGAAAGTCTTTTGCCGGCAATTATGAAAAAAGAAATAAGAGGCAGGGTTACAGGGATGCTTTTGACAGAGGAGAGGCTTAAAGGTCTGCCCACCTATCATTTTGAAAACATTGTTACGCCAGTATCGCCACCCTCTTTGGACACTGTTATCTGGCGAAGGGGGTGCACAGGTACGTGCGATTTTTGCCGTGTTGCACAGATAAACAAGGGAACAATAAGGTATCGTTCTATCGATTCTGTGATAGAGGACATCAGATTGCGGTATGAGCAATATGGTTTGAAAAATTTTTATATAGTTGATGCCAATTTTACCGTTCATAGAGAATTGGTTCTTTCGTTCTGCGAAAGATTGAGAAAAGAATTTTCGGATATACAATGGCGTACCGAGAGTAGATTTGACACTTTGGATGTTGAATTAATAAGAGAAATGAAAAGGTCAGGGTGTACGCATCTGAAGCTGGGCCTTGAAAATACACTTAACGAGAAACATCAGGTAAAAACAAAAAGGATATCGCTCGATTACGCTTCGGAATGGATTAAAACAGTTCAAGGAATTGGTATAAAATGTATTATCTACCTGATGCTTGGCGGTAAATGGTTTACATCCGACCAATACAAAAAGATGTATGAAAATGCGGAAACGCTTAACGCAGATGGATATACGGTAAGCCTTTACAACCCGTATCCAAATACCCCAGCCGGCCTGTCTTATGAGGAATGGCGAATGAGGAGATTTACTGGGAGTCATCTTGACATAAGACTGATCGATTTTTGGAAGATTCCTATTGATATAGTTGACGCATTCTTTTCTCTTGAATTGAAAAAGGGGAGAGAAGATAGAAATGTGAGGAATTTTGATGATTAAAGCATGCAGGTTGCTTCTAACAAAAAAAGGTTTTTAGATTGAAACTGAAAGCTGGCATCATAGGGCTTGGAAGGATTGCATCGACATACGAAGATGACATTAAGGCACGCCGTTTCTATCCCTACCTTACTCATGCAGGCATGTATATGAAGCACCCGGGATTCAAGTTGATATGCGGTGCAGACAAAGATTTAATAAAACTTGAAAAATTTCGGGCAATGTGGGGCGTGCAAAAGGTATATTTGGATTATCGTGATATGATTGCAGACAATGAACTCGATGTTGTGAGCGTATGTACACATCCAGATATTCACCATGAGATTATTAAGAGACTCCTCAACAAGGTAAAGGTAATTTTCTGCGAGAAGCCCTTTACCAAAAACTCTGACGAGGTAAGAGATATAATACATCTTACAAGCTCAGGCAATACAAAGATTACAGTCAACCTTTACCGTGAATATGACAAAACACACCTAAATATAAGGCGAATGTTGCAAACAGAGGTATTCGGCAAAACTATTCGTTTCAATGCATTTTATGGTAAAGGTTTAAGAAACCAAGGAACTCATCTTTTTGGCTACCTTATTGGCACTTTTGGAAAGCCTGAGCATATTACTGTGCTTGGAAAGAAAAAATACGACGGTATGGATGAGTATGCATATGATATTTATTTGAAGTTTAAAAATGATATTACAGGCATGGTGCAATGTTTTAATTTTAATAATTACAGACTTTTCGAGTTTGATTTTATATGCGAAAAAGGCAGAATTCACATTGCTGACGAAGGCCTCAAAATAAAACTTTATGAGAGAGCCGACAACAGAGCAGAGACAGGTGCATTTGAACTGAGAAAAACGAGCAAGCACGTAAAAAGTTCTATCGGCTATGCATTAAAATATGCTGCGGATCACATCGAAAGGCTATGCAAGTTTAGCGATATCGAACCAGTTGTTTCACCAAGGGTTTATCTCGATGTACAACTAACAATAGAAGAAATTGAAAGACAGGGGGAAAGTCTTATATGCAATCCAACTTAGCATTGTTTGGGGGTTCAAAAATAAGGAATTGTGGATATCCTCCCCACAAAACAACTGGAGAAGAAGAAAAAAAGGCAGTTTTAGAAGTTCTTGAAAAAGGTGTGCTATCAGAATTTGAAGGTACAAACAATGAGTATTTTTTAGGAGGGGAGCAGGTCAGATTACTGGAAGATGAATGGGCACACAAGTTTGGTGTTCGCTATGCAATCAGTTTCAATTCAGCCACTTCGGCGCTTTTCGCTGCAGTAGGTGCGTGCGGAGTGGGCCCTGGTGATGAAGTCATCGTTACGCCTTATACTATGAGCGCAACAGCTACGGCAATAATTGTTTATAACGGCATTCCAGTTTTTGCCGATGTAGAGATGAAAAATTATAATCTTGACCCTGTTT
>Ga0302244_1001870_pt1 | contig 11620 bp, 9 predicted proteins | sample AAG_UR_Phe_MG_FD_193513 | JGI IMG/M metagenome (GOLD analysis project Ga0302244, IMG submission 193513) | Enriched activated sludge microbial communities from anaerobic digester in WTTP, New Holstein, Wisconsin, United States - AAG_UR_Phe | ecosystem: Engineered > Bioreactor > Anaerobic >... | reverse complement strand
TTTTAACAAAGAAAGGAACAAACAATATGGGAAGCAATGTTTATGTCAATGGACAGGGGTGGTCGCACAAGGGAAGCGGCGGTACTGCCATGAACACCGCCCCTGATGTCTGCTGGACACAGATAGGCCTTGCGGTTGTTCCGATACCGTATCCCAACGTCGCCAAATCAAGCGACCTCAAGGATGGATCGAAAACTGTGAAAGTGGAAGGCCAACCCGCCGCCATTGACGGTTGCAACTACAGCAAAAGCACTGGCGACGAGGCGGGGAATAGAAAGGGGATCATCTCCGCCACCAAAGGCGACAAAGCTGAATTTATCAACTATTCTTTTGACGTCAAATGCGAAGGCAAAGGCATTTGCCGTAATGGTGATCTAATGTCCATGAACAACTCAAACACCATCGGTAGAAACCGTGATTCCAGCGCCGAGCCACCACCCCCGAAAAATCCACCCCCTCCTAAAGACACGATTCGCATCAAAGTGGTGGAGCATTTATCAATGGACACTTACGATGAGAAAACTGGAAAATTTAGACCAGGGGATGAGGAAAATAAATCATTTGCCGGAATGAAGTTAAAAATCAAAATGCCGGATGGCAGTATTGTTGAAAAAACAACAGATGAACAGGGAATCATTGAGCTGACCGATCTGGATCCCCACGGCCTTTATGAAGTTATTTATGATACTGACGATGCAAGACTCAACAGTAAGTACAATATGTTTTTAAGAGGTATAACACCTCTAAAAAGGAACATATAAAATAAACACTAAAGGGCAGCGACATGTTAAATAAGAAATCGGCGGAAGCGAGCATTGAAACACCCAACAATGCCAAAAAAGCAACTGCGGACAAAAAAAGCAATGAACAATATGATCCGCAAGGCAAAGCTATCGATCAGAGATTTGACGCTGCACCAGGTACCGACTACCTCATCAGCGTCTATGAACCGTTGGTCGTTGTGGATAGCCATATGCACGTTATGAGCGGCAATTGTTCTCCTCTGCAGCTTGTATGGGATCGCTCGGTAAAAATAAGGAGCAGATTATTAGGCAGAAAATTTCTCATGGGAGTAGGTGATAATGCAGGCAAAGTTATCGATGTGTTCACTGTAAACAAACATTATGTGCCTGTTCCCGGCACTGGCGGTACGCAGTTGGAGCGCCGCAAACACTGGTTACGAACATCAAGCGATGTAGCGAAAAAGTCCACAACGCAAATCTGTGACGAATTTGTCAGCGATAGATTGTCCGACATTGAAAAATATCTTTCAGAGGAAGACTTGTATAAATCAACCAATGAAAACAGAAAAAGCAAAAACACCGGGGAATTACCAGTGCCGCTGGCGATTTGCTTGCCACTTACCATGGACATGGAATTTGCGCATCTTCTGGGCTACTTCGGCCTCAATATTTACAATGGAATTTATGAGGAGGGCAAATGGGATAAGCCGATCCATTATTGGACACCTGACCCTGATTCCATTGATGAACTGATTAAAAATAAACGACTATATTCCATCCCCAAAGTCAAAACGGACAAGCAGACTGAATCAGAATTTAAAGAAAGCAAAAAAGATTACAAACGAGAAGGCATTCCGGGATTGTACATTGACAATAAAGGTCAGAGGATTCGTATAACAATCAATGCCACACCGTTTATGCTGCCCGATAGTGAAACTGACTTATACGAGCCATGGAAAAAGCAGCAGATAAACATGAAGATAGCGATGTTAAAAAATCCCTTGAAGGTGTTGCCATTATTTCACTACGATCCGCGTCGCTGGCAGGTGGAAGTGACCGGCAATGCCGTTCCTTTTTCACAGGTCACCGGCAGCGGCCTTTATCTGGGGTTCAAGATATACACCTCGCAGGGCTATAGGCCGTGGGACGTAAAGCGTCTGCCGATCTTGAAGTATTTCTACATGTTCTGCCGCAACAATCGCATTCCTATTGTCAACCACTGTACACCGGAAGGAGCCTATACATTTGACCGCAAGCATTACATTGATTTTCTTCATCCGGCGGATCATGAATATGAAGAGCTCATCAACAAAACAGTTGATCCTCAGTCAGCCCGATCAACTGATGTTCAAAGAGGCGCCGGTATCGGGAATTTCATAAAACCAAATAGGCAAACTGCAGGAGGTCGGGTGCGGAAAAAAGCTGCGGATTACTTCAACGAGGAGTTTGTTTCACCCAGCGCCTGGCGAAAAGTATTGCAACAGAATGTTATGGGTTTGCGTTTGCATTCTCTGCGTATTTGTCTGGCGCATTTCGGTGGCGGGACGAAACAGGAAGATACGGGTGCGGAATACGGCCTTAAGTGGTTTAACGAAATCATCGGTTTGATGAAAGACTATCCTAATGTCTATGCCGATGTATCTTCATCGCTGGCCGGGAAGCATAAGGATAACTTCAAGGAGCTTTTCAAGGACTGGTATAACAAAGAAATAAAGCACGTTGACAACGTAATCCGCAGTCGTATTCTTTTTGGCACGGACTGGTACATGACCTTGATGGACAATGTTGATTACCTTGAATATGTTCGTGATGCCAAGTCTTTTATCGATTCATTGGATAACGATTTGTGGTTTCAAATGTCGCAGGTGAATCCCTACCGTTTCTACCGTTTAGATGAGCAAATATACAGAATCAGGGACAATTTGTTCAGTATAATGGACCCTGATGATGAGGATGTTAAAAGGGCAGGTTTGAAGGGATATAAAAAAAATGATCTTTATAAAATTAACCAAGTAGCGGATTTGATCTGGTCGGCCAACAAGCCTTACGATCCACACAAGGAGGGGAGGAAATGAACAGCTCCTTTTATGCTGAAAGATTAATAACCACACTTTTTGTGCTGGTGTTGATGAACGTATTACTTACCACAACGGTTTGTGCAGGAGGAACGAACAGAATGGAATACATGTATGATGTAAAAGGTGCCGCGGAAATAAAACCGCAAGTTTATAAAATGGACACCAGCACGAGGTTGATGTTGTTTCCGGTGCCGTTTGACAACGCCGTGGGAACAAACAACTATCGAAATGCACTGACGATAATTTCTTTTCCAAATGGCAAGCTGGACATGAAACACTACTTCAAACGTGCTGTGGACAACATAGATGCAAGTGGTCGCTATTTGCCTGTGATCAATGACCATCTGGTCGGCTTCGGCCAGATGCGTCGTTTTCTGTTATTTGATTTCAAGAAGAAGAAAGTGCAGAAATACAGGATAGCCTTTTCGATTGAATCGTCGATGCTGAATATAGCTGTGGCGGATGCCGGGAAGAGGCAGTTTTTATTTGAGACAGAAACATTCACCAGTCGGTCTTCGGCCAACTTCGACAGGGCCTACCATTTGCTGTTGCTTGATTTAAGCGGGGATGAGGTTAAGGAGATCAAGAGTGTGCGCATGTTAAAAAGTTCTTCATGGGTCGTGGCATATGATCGTATATTTGAGTGGGCATCCGGGCAAAAGATAATGCGTGTTTTTGATCTGAATCTGGAGCCTTCGCAGCATCCGATGGCAGATATAATATTGGACAACAGGCATAAAACCAGTTGTTCATTTTTGATACCTCATCCAGAACTGCCGTTTGCCCTTCTTAATGCCGGAGGGCAGGAAGGTGTTTCTTATATTAGTTGGGGGGAAAAGAGAGACAAAACGCTGAAGCGATTCATGGAGGACGGTGATCAGTTATTATTTTCCCCGGATGGTAAGTGGTTAACATTTCAGTGGGGTTCGTTTACTGATAGGATAACATATATCATGCCTGTATCCGAAAAATACCCCAATTTTCTCGGCACGCCTATTTTGCTACATAATGAATATTTTGAGAAAGAAAATTGTGCCTGGACAAATAACCCGATGAGTTTTGTCGGTGCTCGCCGGCTCAACCTCTTCCGCTGGGAGTTAACAAAGGAAGCCCAGAAAGAAATGATGGGCGATGACTACGATAAATACGAAACCTTCCATGACTGGATTGTGGAGAAGGATTTGGAAAAACTCACCAAAGAAAAGAAACAGGGGCTGAAGTAAAAGAGAAGGCAAAAGGCTAAAGGCGAAAGGCTAAAGGTGAAAGGCAAAAGGCTAAAGGCAAAAGGATGGTTCGACAGGCCGAACGAGCGGAGGATTGGAGGGTTAGAAGTTTAGAAGGTTAGAAGATTAGAGGGTTAGAGGCTAAAGGCCAGAGGACAAAGGCAATGGTGGCTGGCGACTAGCTCGTTGTTCGTGGTGCGCCGTTCATGCTTCGACGGGCTCAGCACGAACGGCTTGTATTGTTCACAGTGAAGCGTGGTTCGACAGGCTCACCACGAACGGTCTGCAAAACTCACCACGAACGGCCAGTAAAAGCTCAGCATGAATGGCCAGTAAAAGCTCGGCGTGAACAGCCAACAAAACACCGCTCGTCCTGAGCCTGCCGAAGGGGATGAGCGGTGTTTGACGAAGCCTGCCCTGAGCCTGTCGAAGGGGGAGTGGGAATATGGTTCGCCGTTCATGCTTCGACGGGCTCAGCATGAACGGTCAGTAGAAGCTCAGCACGAACGGGCTATAAAGCGCGCAGCGCATCCTTCTTGTCCTGGGCCGGCGGAGGTGGGGTGGCTGATTTGTCCATTGAATACATGGATTTCAAGACCGGCACAGCAAGAAATATCCCCGGCTGTGAAGGTCATGGGCCGGGTGTGGTTTTTTACGTGTTTGAATTTGCCGGCGCGGTTTTATGGCCGCCTGGGTAAATTAAGATAAATCATGTTGCAAATTGCCGCCGGTGAAGGTTATGTTAAAAAAACCTTTAAAACACTGCGGGGAAAACGTTTATGGCAGTAAACCGCTTGTTTATGGCTTTACTCATGATTATGGCCATATTAAATGGAGTGACCTCTGTTGCAATGGAGCCGCCGCGCGGGATGGTGGCGGCGCGTCTGGTCGAGGGGGGAATTGATCCTGCGCAGGCTTACGCTCTTTTGGCTGCTCCGGGCATAACGGAGCGCGCCGATATTATTCTCAATAATATGTTTCATTCCTCGCCCAAAGAGGGGAGGACACGCTCCGGTGTCATGGATCTTGCTCCCGGCCAGATCAAAAGGGCGCAGGAGTTTATGAATGAAAACGATGACCTTTTAGCGAATGTCGAGCGGCGTTTCGGTGTGTCCCCGCGTATCGTCACGGCTATTTTGCTCATCGAATCACGCCTGGGGACTTATCCGATGCCTTATAATGTGGTTACCGTTTATGCCAATCTGGCGTTTATGGACGATCCTGATTATCTGCGGGTGATTCAGGAGCGTCATGCGGATAGTTATCCGCAACTGTACAACGAGGCGGCGGTAGCCAGAGCGAAAAGGAAGGCTAAATGGGCCATTGACGAACTGGTTTTTCTGATCCGCCTGGCCAATCATCTCGGTATGGATCCACTGGCCATCAACGGGTCGTTTGCCGGTGCCATGGGACCGGCGCAATTCATTCCGTCATCTTTTTGTATTTTCGGCATTGACGGAGATGGCGACGGTCTGGCCAGCCCCTTCAATATGGCGGACGCGACGATGAGTATGGGGAACTATTTGAAAAAATACGGCTGGCGGGAAGATGCGCCGCGGACGCAAAAAAGACGCGCGCTTTTTTACTATAATCGCAGCGAAGTATACGTAAATACCGTGCTGATGGTTTATGATGCCCTGACAAAATGAGCGCAGCAGCTCCCGACTCCCGCCTGGAAAGGCAAAAGGCAAAAGGCGCGGGCGCCTTTTGCCTTTCTCTATTAAATTCATCGTCTGCTGTAAGTTTACCACGGATCAACAAAAGTATGGCCGGTCTGTCCCGGGTCACGTGCCGGCGCCGAATTCAATCCTCTCATGATCCATTGGCGTGTCTGGGCCGGGTCAATCACCGCGTCTATTTCAAGGTGTGCGGCCATGTTGATGGCTTTGCCTCTTTCATATAACTGAGCCACCAGAAATTCATAGAGCTCTTCACGCTTCTGCGGGTCTTCAATTGCCGCCAGTTCCCGCCTGAAGCCGGCGCGGACAGCTCCCTCCAGCCCCATCCCGCCGAATTCACCCGACGGCCACGATGCCGTGAAAAATGATTCGTGGAAGCCGCCTCTGGCCATGGCCATAACCCCCAGCCCGTAGCCGCGGCGTAAAACCACAGTAAAATAGGGCACGGTGACATGAGAGCCGACAACGAACATGCGGCAGATATGACGTACCTGGGCGCGCTTTTCCACCTCCGGCCCGACCATGAAGCCGGGTGTATCGCAAAGCGATAAAATCGGTAAACCGTGCGCGTTGCACAGCATCATGAGCCGTGCCGCCTTGTCCGCTCCCTCCGCTTCGATTGCACCGGCCATGTGCATGGGGTTGTTGGCGATGACGCCGAAGGGGTGTCCCTCGATACGGATCAGCCCCGTGACCATACAGGGACCGAATTTTGGTTTCAACTCCAGAAAAGTGTCCGTATCGGCAAGCGCTTTAATAACATTACGGACGTTGTAGGCGCGCTTGCGGCTTTCCGGAATGGCATTGCGCAGCTTGTTCTGATCGCCTGCCTGCCATGATGACAATGGCCCCTGAAAATAGGAAATGTATTTTTTGGCCACCTGGACCGCTTCTTCATCGTTTTCCACTTCAATATCGACAACCCCGTTTTGGGTTTGCACGTCCATTGGTCCAACTTCTTCCGGCCTGAACACACCGAGCCCCCCTCCTTCGATCATGACAGGACCGCCCATGCCGATACTGGAATTTTTGGTGGCGATAATCACGTCGCAGCATCCCAGGAGTGCGGCGTTACCCGCGAAACAGAAGCCCGAAACGATACCGACTACCGGAACATGTCCGCTGAGCCTGGCAAAAAGGGCAAAAGTGGACAGGTCAAGTCCAGCCACCGCGATCCACTCGGCATCGACGTCACCGGGACGGCCGCCCCCGCCTTCACCAAAAAAAATCAGGGGAAGTTTTTGTTCGTAGCACAATGAAAGCATACGATCCTTTTTTTTATGGTTGAAATATCCCTGTGTGCCGGCCAGGACCGAGTAGTCGTAGGCCAGCACCATGCAACGGGCCTTGTCCGCAGTAAACAAGGAGCCGTTTACTGAACCTACACCGGCGATCATGCCGTCGGCCGGTGTTTTGACGAGAAGGTCGTCGAGCTTTCTTCTGCCGCGCTGCGCGGCGATGGCCAAAGCACCGTATTCGATGAAGCTTCCTTCATCGCAAATGTCCAGCACATTGGCACGCGCCGTCCGTTGATTCTTCTCTTTTCTTTTGGCAACCACATCCGGACGGTTTTCATCCAGCGTGAAGGCATGTCGGCTAATCACCTCAGCCAGGTCGGGCCGAACGGCCGACGGCTGATTTTGCTGTTTAACATTTTTTTCATCCTTTTCCTTGTCCATGTTTTTTCTCCATTTGAATATGTTGTGATAGCGCGGCATGTCGGCGCCGGGCAAACTGCCACGGTCGGCTGCGCTTCGTGTCGTATCCTTTGTTTGTCCTTATTACGGGCGCTCCGGCGGCGCACTTATTGTTTTGTGAAAACGCATCTGATGGCCTGTTTTGTCCGGATGGCCCGGGATGCACGCTCAAGCGGCAACGTGTTGAGTTTATTCGGGCGGCTATTCGTTTGTCAATCCGTATTTTTTCAACGGGAAATCATGATTTCGGCCGGAATTATCAGGTTGTCTCACTGTGTTTGCCGTCTGGCCGGGCTGAGTCCGATAGCGGTGAGGTAGAAGAAGGAAAGGCCGGGGGTGACCAAAAATACGTGCCGTGACACGCCCTTCTAATTTGCTGTTCTCAGATTTACACCGCTTCAATGGTAGAGGTCGGTTTGCTCGTGATGTTATAGGTGACGCTGACCACCTCCGGAATGTCACGGGTGATTTTTGCCGCCAGCTTCTCCAGCAGTTCGAAGGGGAGCCTGGTAGGTCGTGCCCGGCGCGCATCGGTGCTGTCCCACGAGCGGATTTCGATTTGATTGCCGAAGACGCGTTTTCCGTCACGCATGCCGGTGACGCGGTCTTCATGCAAAACGGCCAGATACTGGAAAGCGTCGATATTTTTAAGCGCCGCTTCGGTAATGGCGGTCGCCTCACGCACCAGAGCGATTCTGGCGGGAGTGGCTTCGCCGATTACGCGGGCGGCCAGCGCCGGTCCTGGGAAAGGAACCCGCTTGAGCATGGAGGAGGGCAGACCCAGCCCGGCTCCGACTTTACGCACCCCTTCTTTGCGCAATTCGATGAGCGGCTCCAGAATTTTGTAGCCGAAGGCTTTTTGCGGGTCGATGCCGAGCTGTTCAAAAACATTGTGTTGTCTTTTGATGCCTGCTACCGTTTCGTCTATATCCGTCAGGATGGTGCCCTGCAGCAGGTATTTTGCCCGGCTTTTGACAACCAGTTTCCCAAAAACTTTTTTATAAAATGTCTGCGTGATGGCCTCTCTTTTTTCTTCCGGGTCGGTAATGCCCCGAAGAGCGCGAAAGAAAGACGGAGCCGCGTCAACTATTTCCACCCCAATGCCCAGCTTTTTGAACTGGGCCTGTACCATGGCCGGTTCTCCTTTGCGCATCATACCGTTGTCGACGAGGCATGTTATGAGTCGAGTGCCCAGGGCTTTGTGTCCCAGGGCGGTCACAACACATGAATCGACGCCGCCGGAAAGAGCGTTGATGGCCAGGCCGTCTCCTACGGCGTTTTGTATGTCGCGGATTTTGTCCGCGATAAATTTATCTGTATTCATGGTACCGGCTTTGATTTCCTTGATTTTCATGCTCAGAGCTCCCTCTAAATGGAATGGCAAAACTGCTTGTAATCGAAATTCTTTTCTGTTTCAAGCTCTAAAGAAAAAACATGCCGCGCCGGAAGATTATTTTAACTTTTCTGTTGTAAAGAAGGGCTGTTCGTTTTAGATAGTATTTATCGCATAGAATCTGCGTGTTGACTTATTGCAAAGGGGCCTTTTATGGAACTTGTCAAAATTATGCCGTGCCTGGATATGAAAGACGGACGGGTGGTCAAAGGCGTTCATTTTAAAGAGATTAAGGATGCAGGAGACCCGGTGGAAACCGCGGCATTTTATCAGGCCGAGGGGGCTGACGAACTGGCGATGCTGGATATCGCGGCCACACTGGAAAACCGGAAAACCCGCCTGGAGTGGGTAAAAAAAGTGTCCTCCGTCATTAGCATACCGCTCACTGTGGGCGGGGGGATCGCGTCTTTGGAAGATATCGGGATGGTTCTGGAGGCGGGCGCCAATGCAGTGTCGGTCAACAGCGCTGCCGTGAAAAATCCCGCCCTGGTGCGCGAGGCGGCACAAAAATTTGGCTCTGATAAAATAACCGTGGCCATTGACGCGAGACGAAACCAGGCGATGCCTTCCGGTTATGAGCTGGTGTTGTCTGGTGGCACTTTGCCTGTCGGCAAAGACGCGCTGGCCTGGGCGGCGCAATGCCAGGAGCTGGGCGCGGGAGTGATATTGCCGACCAGCATGGACGGAGACGGCACTACGGCCGGATATGACATACCCTTCATACGAGCCATTGCCGATGCCGTGACCGTGCCGGTGGTTGCCTCCGGAGGCGCCGGCAGTCTGGAAGACTTTTATCTGGCCGCAGCGGAGGGACATGCCGCCATCCTGTTGGCTGCTTCTGTCTTTCATTTCCGACAGTTGCGAATAAGAGAAGTTAAGAACTATCTCATAAGTAAGGGGATCGCGGTCGCCTGACCGGCGGCGGCCATTTCCCGTCAATGACCATTACCGGCCAACGTACCGGTACTTCCCGGCAATTACACATCTTTCTTCTTTTTTAAGTTTATGACATTTACTGCATAAGCGGAGGAAATAAATTAATTATGGGGTTTTTTGTGCCGATATACTGATAGATTGTCACTCAATTCACAGGAGGTTGGCATGATCAGGAAATATATAAATTATTTTATTCCTTCCAGTATTCGCAAGGATGTGGATGAATACCGGCGCACTTTCCAGATAACCGTTTTTTCTTAGTTATCGCCGTTATTTTTTCTTCCCAACGTTATTAAATGGTACAAAATGGGGTTTACCTGGCTGTCGATAAGCATTTTCTGCGTCATGATCTGTGTCGCGGCGATCGCTCCGTTTGTTTTGAAGATCAGCAGATCGTTCAATGTCATGGGAAACTTCGTTATTGCCTCATTGGTTTGGCACTTTTCCGTGCTTCCGGCGGTTACCGGGGGTATCCAGTCCTCGTCGCTGGCCTGGAACATCGTGATCCCGGTTTTCGCGGCCATTTTTTAGGGTTCGGCAGCTTCATTTTCTGGTCGTTGTTTATGTTTCTGGAGATTCTCATTTTTATGGGAATTCAGCTGGCAGGTGTGGAGCTTCCTTTAGTCTCTCTTGCGCCCGAACAGTTGCTCCAAACACAGATTGCCAATATTTTGGGTCCCTTTCTCACCATGGTGATTTCACTATTTTTCGGTAATCGCGGTTTAAAGCAGGCCCTGGCGGCGCAAAAAGCGGCGGCGGATGAAAACCGTGAGGCACATTTGCGGCAGGCGGAGCTTGCGGAAAAATCAGAAAACCTGGCACGGAAGTTGGTTTCCATTTTTGACGAGGTCAGTCGGCACACAGAACATCTGACGGAAAATGTTATGGGAAAAATGACCGAGCTGACCGGTAATTCCGCCCGTAACGCCGTCACTGCCAATGAGCTGATCGGCACCTCCGGGGCCGTGGTTGACCAGACCAATCAGTCGATACATGCCCTTACCTTGCAGATGGCCGATGTGACGCGCACCAGTGAGGAGACATTCAAGGTAATCAAAACGATAGATGAGATTGCTTTCCAGACCAATCTGCTGGCGCTGAATGCTGCAGTCGAGGCGGCCCGCGCAGGGGAGGCGGGTGCCGGATTTGCTGTCGTGGCCGATGAAGTCCGCAATCTGGCCATGCGCTCGGCTGAGGCGGCGAAAAACACCTCTGGTATGATTGAAGATGCGATCAACCGCATCAGGGCCGGCGAGATGCTTGCAAAACAGACCAACAACAATTTCACCAGGCTTGCCGAAAGCGTGAACAGTGTTTTGGAACTTGTTGACGGTATTGCCAGGTCAACCGCCGAGCAGAATCAGGGGATTGCAGAAATAAAATCAATTGCCACGCAGATTCATGAGCTGGTTGCCAGGGAAGCGCTGGGGTAAGGATCAGAGGGGGAGTTGGTTGTTGCCATGTCTTTGATTCTATTTCGGCATTGAGTAGTGTTTTTCACGAAACAGCTGCAGGCAGATGCGGGAGACTGTCTGATCGTATAAAATACCGCTTTTACTTTCAATCTCTTCCAGTGCCGTCTCAATGCCCAGGGCGGGACGATACGGACGGTAGGAGGAGATCGCTTCCACCACATCGGCGACGGCGATAATCTTCGACTCCAGGAGAATGTCATCTCCTTTCAGGCGCTGGGGATAACCGGAACCGTCAATTCTCTCATGGTGCTCGTGCACTATGCGTGCGATAGGCCACGGGAACTCTATGTCTTTCAATATGTCATAGCCTGCCTGAGCGTGAGTCTTGATGATTTCCATTTCCAGGTTGGTGAGTTTCGTCGGTTTAGTGAGTATTTCCGAGGGAATGACTATTTT
>Ga0302244_1001845_pt1 | contig 11788 bp, 10 predicted proteins | sample AAG_UR_Phe_MG_FD_193513 | JGI IMG/M metagenome (GOLD analysis project Ga0302244, IMG submission 193513) | Enriched activated sludge microbial communities from anaerobic digester in WTTP, New Holstein, Wisconsin, United States - AAG_UR_Phe | ecosystem: Engineered > Bioreactor > Anaerobic >... | reverse complement strand
GATAAGATTTTTTATGTTAACTTTTAGGTGAAAAGAGAGTTCTGGCAGATATTTTGTATTCCTTCCCCCTTTAAGTCTTTCTAAATACATTCGATAAACTCAATATGTGTAGTCTTCCCTTGAGAATACTTATTGTACTTGCGTCAAGTGCGCTGTTATGGTTTGGTTACGACGGGCTGAAAGATGGACAGGTGCGCGTTAAAGGCGGGGGCCTCGTTAAAAAGGAAGATTCCCCAATCAATTACTGGATAAGCGTGGCTATTTACTTCATAGCGGGATGCGGTGGTTTGCTGTATGCTTTTTTCAGCAACTAAAGTCAATCATAATAAAGCAAAAAGCGTTTTGAGTTTAATAACGAAACTTATGGCGGGGGCAATAGGGTTGTTTCTTGTCCTATACGGTTTAATGGGATTCATCGGGTTAAATTTCGCAGGTGCACATGTTGAGTGGTCAACCAGGATGATCGGATTGTTCGTGGCGATCATGGGCCTCGTATACATTTGTCCCAACAGTAAAATAATTCTCGTGTTTCGCAAAAAAACAATATATTACGGCGTATGCGGAGTTCCCTATCTGATGATTGTACTTTCCGGGGTTTTTACGGTTGTTGAAAGCGGTTGGGGAATATATCAGATGCATATGTGTATTTTGCTGAGCCTGGTAGGTTTTGCCGCGGGAGCTTTGGCGCCGTTGTCGTATTGTCTGAGCATAAGTAAAGACAACATTAAAGAAAAGAATAATTAAAAAATATCTTCAAAATTATAACGCCTGTATTTCTCAATTAGCGCATCATTTGTAGATTCTTTATTATAATAATACAGTTCAACTTCCAATATTTTGTCCTTAAAAGTAAATGTCTGACCTTTTCGGAATATATCTTCAAATCCTTTTAATTTATCCCTTGCATTATTCTGCCCAAGCTTAAGACCTTTTGGATCGATAAACATGAGGTAATATTTGTCATCTTTTTTTAACCAAAAAATAAAGTCGGGGAAAAAATAGGTGTATTCTCCTCTTTCTGAGTCAAAGTAAGGTATTACAATTTCATCAATCTTTTCAACCAATTTAGAAAAATACCACCAGCCGTAGGCAGCGAGGTTGTTAGGCGTTGTATTTTTTGCATAGTGTATGAGGTTCTTGTAAAAATCCAGTTCGCTGGCTTCTTTGATGATGTTTTTGAATAATTCCTGACTTGACGGTTTCTCGAGCAACACCGGATTGTAATAATGTTCCGCCAGGAAAGATCTGTCCACTTCAGGCAGGCGAAAGTTATTCAATGCGTTTTCCTGCTGTTCAAATATTTTAAATTCGCTTTCCATTTGTTGATAGGTGAGTTTGCCTTCTTTAAATAATAAAGCGATTTCTTCTCTGCTTTTGTATTTGTGCTTTATTATATCTTCAATTAACTGATGCAATAAATCAATTTCTTCCTGTTCCAATCTTGTTTTTATATTACGGTAGTGAATAATGTCACCATCAATTAAATCCCTGAATTTTTTTATTTGCTTTGGTTTTGCCCTGAAATGAAGGTCTATCGCCTTAAATAACCTGTCTGTTTTTTGATTTGTTGCTACCCCTTCAATAAAGCTATCGGAATCATTAAGTTTTCTTACAGTTTTTAATAATATATTATGCTCGGCTATTAATATTTTACTGCCCGTTTCTTCAGCATATAGCCTTACAGCATTTAATTCACCCCTGTTTATCCTAAACGGATTTGGGTTAAGAATTTCTATGTCTTCATATTCCGGAATCGGCAATTCAATATTTATCTCTGTTTTCTCTATACCCGTTACATCTTTCCATTCTTCTTTTTCTTTGCTCTGAATGATATTTTGGAGGATTGCACCCACTGTTTCTTTGTTTGTTGAAAAAATCCAAAGCGTCTCTACTGCCTGCGCTACTGGTAAGAGTTTTTGATATTTCTGTAAGTCTGGAAAATATTTCTCTTTATCAGGAAGATGTTCCAATCTGTTTCGCTCGTTTTTGAATGGTTCAACACGGACGCCTCTGCCTATTGACTGTAATACAAATTTTTGTGCTTCGCTTACCCCGATGTTGATAAAGTTAATTACGTTTGGCCTGTTGCTATCCCAACCCTCAGAAAATATTCTGCTGCCCAATAAAATGTTTATCGTGCTGTCAGGCGAATTAAGTTCATCAAAATAACTTTTTGTAATAACTTCCCTGCTTGTAATATAACCATCCACAATATTATCTTGCCATTTGGTTGCTTCACTTGCCTTGAGCAAGGCAAACGGTTTTCCGTTAGCGGTTGAAAGCTGGAAAGCCAGTTCATCCTTGCTCTCACATACTATGACTTCGATGTTTCCTGTGCCGGTTGCGTTAAATATTAACTGTTTAATGTCGGTGAAGGAAATGTTGTTCAGGATGTTCATAACATAATCATTGATCCTGCCCGACTGAAATTCAAAATACCTGTATTTATCCTCTCTTAACTCTGCAAGGAGTTCCTGTTTTGCTCTTGCGATGTTTCCATTCCGGCTTGAGGCAATGCCTGCCAATACCTGAAAAAATATCTTCAAATCAGCATCTACGGTATTTACGGTATTGGCAATAGTAAGCATAAGCGGATTATGATACATTCCGCCTCTTATATCTGCCGCCTTTTTTTTTGCCTTTTTGACAACCGCTAACACAATTAAAGACTTGAGAACGATGTTTTTTCTTTCTTCGTCGTTAAATTCTTCCTGGTTTTTCTTGTTAAAGTTACTGTATTCCTGCTGAGTTACTTTCAAATGTTTTCCGTAGCCGGCATTGATAAATTTTTCAAGATTGAAATTGTAAACGGTTGTCGCTTTATCAATGGCATCGGTAAATGTTGCAGAAAAGTTGAAAAGAAAACCATTCTTCGCCAGCACGGTGTAGATGCTTTGCTTTATGCTGTCGCCCGTTACGCCTTTGTGTGCTTCATCGAGCAATACATACCAGCTTCCATATTTGTATCCGTCTTCATCAGTGCCGTGTATGTAGTTTGCATAGTTGGTTTCGTTTGCGGTATCGATTCCTATATGCTTAACATTGAAAGAATTATAATAGAAAACCGTCAGGCAGCGTTCTTCATAGAGATTTGGCTTACTTCTTTTGTGTTGTTCCCATTCTTTTAACTCCCGTAACTCAATCTGCAGATCGTTTTTCTGGTTGAATATTCTTATTTGCTCTTTGATCTGCTCCAGTATTTTCGGCTTTGGAGCAAGTATTACAATATCGTTTTTTGGGATGCCTCCTTCTTCGGGCGGCAGTTTGCTTAATTCAAAAAGAATTTCAATAAGCTTTACCATCACAAGCGTTTTCCCGCTGCCTGTAGCCATCCAAAAACCTGCACGGTTGCAGATTTCTGAAAATGGCAATATATCACGTTCAATCGAAAAGTGTTTTTCCAGTAAAGCGAAACTGTCCTTGTCTCCATTACTGTCTTTGATGATTGGCAGTTTATCGGCTTTGTCACTGAAGCCGCTTGCCAAACCGTATTGGCGCAATAAGCCTTCCCTGCCTTCTTTGTAATAAACGTAAAGGCAATTCATTACGCTTTTTAGCGCCTCCTGCTGATAGTTGAAAAGATTGATTTGTTCGCCAAATCTTTTCAGATCGATAAGGCGGTAACTGTTTGGCAGTTCATTATGTCGGCAAAACTGTTCTAACAATATATCTTTATTCATTATTTCTCTTTGCTTTTCCACCAGAGCAAGCTACGGTAATGATCTTTAAACACCGGATCGTAATAGTTCATATTGGCAAATTCTATTTTGGTATCGTCTTCAAAGATTACCCTATCTTTATTCAGGTGTTTTATTTTTTTGCCGCTTACATTGCTGATTGTTTCGGCTATAGCTGCTTCGTCAATTTCGGGATATAGGGTTTGAAAATGCACTTTAACTTCGTCTTTTTCATCATCTATGAGCATAGCCGATAAGAGTTTCTCGGAATTTTTAAAGGTGTAATAGCTCAACTGTTCTAAATCGTTTATGCTGCCGTCCTGGTTAATGTATTTTGGGTTATATGCTGCCCTTGCAAGACATTCTTCGTATTGCTCTAATTCATAGTATTTGAAAAAACCACCGCCCTGCCAGTTAACGTCTTCATCATTTGAGATCCCAGAATGTTCCCCGGCTAATATGTCCTTCAAGCGGGGCAAATCATAAGAATAAAAATGTTCCCCAATTTCAACTCCAATCCATCTTCTTTTTGTTTTATGAGCAACCGCTACCGTAGTTGCTGAACCCAAGAAGTAGTCAATTACCCAATCATTATAATTAGTTGTAAATATAATCACCCTTTTTAAGAGTTCTTCAGCATTTTCAGTTGAAAATTTACTGCCAAATGCATAACCTTTTAAATCTATCCAAGTGGTATCAACGGGAGTTTCTTCTGTTTGTAAATATTCTGGCAAGCCTTTCATTTTGTTGCCATTCATATCAGTATAATCGATATCAGGGTTAATTCTTAACCGACCTTTACTTTCTAACCTGAATATCCTATCTTGAGTAAATGTCCAATGGCGACCTCTTGGCGGCAACAATTCTTGTCCTTTAATAATTCTTGCTTGAGTAGCAGGTTTACCATTGACATTAATTATGTTTTCCTTTGAATATAATTTTGCTTCTTCCTCAGTAATTGGAGAATACCTCAAACCTGGTGAACTCATTGGTCTCCAGCTTGGGTCCATTTCTTTACCGCAAAAAGTGCAAAGGCGGGGACGATAAATTTTATTAGGGATATGTTTTTGAGAACTAGCAAAATAGAATAGACTTTCTGTGGCAAAGTTTAATCTTGTTAATTCATCCAACTGTCTTTTGAAACGATTAACTATTATTTCATTTCGGAAATTATCAGCACCGAATTTCAGGTTTAATAATTCTCTTACTAAATAATTACCGTTATAATCACAACGAACAAATGTGCTTCCCTCGTCTTTCATAAGCAGTTTAGATATTTCTAAACGATTTTCTAATATAGTAAGCCATGTTGAGTCTTTGTAATTGACCTTATAATCATAATCTCCATTGTTTTCCAAGTTAAATGGCGGGTCAATGTACGTTGTCTTAATTTCACATTTAAACTTAGGAAGTATTGTATTGAGTCCCTGCCAATTATCCGAGTGGATAAGCAGACCATCATTGATTTCATCAATTGTTTCAATTGAAGATAACAAATCATATTTCAATTTTTGAAAATGCTTTGTATCAATAGGCAAATATTTGTTTTTACTGTTAAGCCGTTTACCTTTTTTGTTTTCATAGATTAATTCGATTGCCCCATTTTTCTTTAATATCCCAAGTTCAGACCATTCGTTTATTTGTTTTGCAAAGCCTTCATTTTCAACAATCTTCTCAACCAAAGCAATCGCCGCCTTGTCGGATAAATCCCTGTTGCCGTCTTTATCAACAGGGAACAGACGGTCAAGGGTAAAAACATAATTTACCTGCTTAACAATTTTCTTTTTCTCCCATATATGTTTCAGTTCATCTTCAAAACGGGCAATATAGACAATGATTGTATGGGCAATGCGCTTGAGTTTTTGTAGGTTGGTAATTTTTTCGGGACTGCCAATCCAGTCGTTATCTAATGCGTTATCACCTACAAGATATTGGAACAGAAATATATCAAACTGTTCTTTTAAAAATCCCTCTGCGTCTTTATGAATGAAGTAATCAACCTCGTTTTGCTTTTTGTAGAGTTGCTGGGCTTTTTTTATAAAATCGGTTCTATTGTACAAAGCGAGTTGGTTCTGTTTCGCCCACTCGTTCAGATCGTCAAGATTGTTTATAGCAAACTCAACCGTTACAGACCCTATAAGATCATTATTATTGTAAATCAACAAGGCAGTTTCTTTTTGTTTTTGCTTCAATCCGCTCTGGCTTAAACCGTTATCCTTATAAATGATTTTTGGATTAACGCTGCTTCCGAAATTTTCCACAAGGTATTTTCGTATTTTATCGGGCTTATCCAGTTGTAGCAGTTCTTTCAGCCTGTCCCACTTGCTACGGCTTCCGTTCTGATAAACCACTTTGAAGGTAATTTTATTTGCCTCCAACTGTGTTGCCCAAAATTCAAGCGTTTTCTTCTCGTTGTTCTTTTGGTGCTCAATTTGTGAAGCATCAAAATCAAATATCAAATCGTCTATTTGAAGGTTTTGCATACTGTGGTAATTGGCTTCGCTTTTAACATAGTAAAGCCGTTGGGTTTTCCAGAACAGGTTAACATCTTCGCGCTCGCTGTAAACTTTCTCGTAAAGGTTTTTGTAAAAAGGTGTTTGACTGTAAAAAGGTGTGCCTGTTTCGTTCAGGTAACTTTCAAAAAAAGTATAGAGTTTCTGAAATACTTCTTCACGGACTTTTTCATCCTGTATTCGTCCAAACTGCTCATTAACTTCCTTTTCAATGAACGGTTTTATGTGAGCAAAATATTGGCTTTTCAGCTTCATTAAATTCACATAGCCGCTTTTGCCCTCTATCTTTTTCCCTGCTTCCCCGATGAAGACTTCTTCAAGCTTTGAGTAAAATTGCTGCTCATTTTTCATTTTACTTCCTTTTTAAACTTTTTAATAATTAATGAATATTATATTTCCATTGGTTTAAGGTTCTTGTCAAAACAATTATTGATATGATGGTTTTTCCCGTATTTTTGACAAAAATTACAAAAAAAATTTATTAAAACTCCCCTTCCCTAAGAAAGCTCATTTTGTATATATGATTGCCTTTTACATTGGCATTGTCAAGCGATAGTAATAGGCTAAATATCATAAAGCCGGCGTTTAATCTCGTTTACTTTGGATGTATCGTCTTTTTTCACATTCAAGCAGATACGCTTAATTCCGGACAGCAATTGTTTGCGCCTGTGCAGAGCAAGTTCGCAGGTTGACAAATGTCTTTGCAGCTTCAGTATATATATCTCGCGCTCGTCCTTGATACCGACGCAGCATTTCTCGACATCGGCATCTATGTATTCTTTTTCCTTCATTTCTGCTGTCAGTCGTTCACGTTCGCCTTCAAGCTCTTCCCCGTTTTCTCCCTTTAAAGCGGCAAGCCTTATTGCCTCGTCGAGCACTGTCATGAAGCGTTCTGTGGTGATAAGGTGTTTTGCGGCAGTAACAAAAGCCTGTTCGACCGTGTACTTATTCTTTTTTGTCTTCTTTTTCTCTTTTTCAAGCATAATTCCCCTTTGTTTTTATTTAATATCTGCCCCTTCCGCGATGTTTTGTCTCTCTACTTTGTCTACCAGGTCAAATACAACGGTTGTCTTTGCGGTAGGTTTTTTTCCTGTATGGCATTTACCGCACCGAACACCTTTAAAAGACTCTGCACGGTCTTTTTGTACATAGATTTCCCTACCGCAGCGAGGACATTTCAAGTGCACAAAGATTTCCTTCTTCTTTGCTTCTTGTCTCTTGATCTCTTCCGCTTCTTTTTTTCTGTTCAATTCTTCCGTAATTTTCTTTGCTTCTTCGACAACATGTGCCGGAGCAGGTTCAGAAGAATATATGTTGTCCCACATGTCGAAATTGTAGTGCCTGTGGCTATAGAGGTAGCCTGCAGATGTGAGATAATATGATATATACTCGTCGTTTGCCAATGTTGCATTTGCCGATCGTATTGTTTTGATATGCACATTTTCGTCGGGACCCACCCTGTCGCCTCTGTCTCCGACCCAATGAGGATTTCCAAGCCAATTTTCGTACTCATCGATTTCCGCCTTGTAGGATTCTTTGTTTTTTTTCCTCTGTTCTGCTTCTTCTATCGCCTTCTTTTTTCTTAATTCTTCTGCTTCTGCCATCCTTTGCTGCTGTTGACCAATACTGTCAATTTCTACAGCGCAGCCACTTTTTCTCAGCCTTTCGATGCCTCTTGTGTCCAGTCTCCACCCAGGTGTATAATAAAACATGTCCATCTCTTCAAGATAGTCTCTATCCCAATACCAGATTTCTTTGTTTTTCTTCAATTCTGCAAAATCGGCGGCACTGATGTTTTTCCCTTGTAGCAGATACCTGCCGTAACCTTTACGCGGCGGCGGCGAATTCCAGAAGTTGTTTTTTATTTCCTCGTCGGTGTAGCCGTCGGACGGACTTGCCTCTTCAATCACCTTTATTATGTTTTCCATGTTTTCCATGCTTGCCTCCGTTGTTGTCGTTGATTGCAACCATAATTAAACCTCATTAAGCAACTATCGTCAATTTATACGGTATGTTACAAAAAACATGACGTTTTAGTCCGTTTAAAAAGTTATGTCCCCTGCCCTCTTTAAGCAGGAAGGAACATGAAGGCGATTGCCCCCGGTTGCCGCGATCATAAAATCACTTTCAAATTTGCTTATACCTTATAGAAGGCAAATATTATGAAGGGGGTTTCAATGGCAAAAAAGAACATAACGGCAGATGAAGTAGCAGGATTGTTGAAACTGACACGGCAGGCGATACAGCAGATGAAGCGATGTCATTCCGTGAAAGATGATGAAGCCGAGATGCTCGATAGAGTTTTCATGGAAGCGATACGGCAGATGATTTCGGGGAAGCTATTGCGGTAGTTGCGGTTATGGAAACAAGGGGGAAGGTTTTTGCCTTTGCCCCCTTTCTTGTGGTGGCCTATGTTAGTGCGTTTGCCTTGAGGCAATCTATGGCTTTATGCGGGGGTATAGAATTTTCACGGATATATTTTATGAGGTTATTTTCTTCTAAGGACAAATTACAGACTACGAGTGCAGACGGGCTAACTAAAACATCCTCATCCTTGAATTTGTTGCACACGGGGCCGTGGACACAACCCTTACATAAACCGTCAAAATAGCTTACTGCAATTTCCACTATTTCGGGATCGGCGGAAGAAATATCTAAATCTGTATCAATGTCAACTTTATCTGCTTTATTAAGAACAGGTTCGATTGATTTATTCAATATTTGGCAATATTTTCTTTCAGAACAGATACAAATTAATTGATCATAAACCAGAGGTAAAACGTAAAGCATATAGCCGGTCTTGTTGTTGTTCAATATGTAATAGTTTTTTGCTTTTACCTCGCTAAAAAAGGATGGCAAATATTCATCACAAAAATTCTGGAATTCGTTAATTTTTCGCACAAAAACGGATCTGTCATCTCTATATTTATCAAATCGTTTGGGGGGAACGTGGAATATACCGATGTGGTTCGAGAAAATAGTATCGGTATTACCCGTGCCCAAATAATCTGCGGATAAACCAAACACCTCTGAGTATATATCAATGTAGTTATTGCCGATTTTGGGTTTGTTTTCGAGCTGACCATAACTGCGTTGAGTAATGTTTCCCGCAGAAGCAAGCTCTTGCTGGGTATAACCGTATAATATTCTGAATAATTTAAGCCTGTTTCCTGCGTGCATAGTGCGAATACCCCCTTTAATGACAAATAATTGATTATGAAAGCTGGGTAGCAGCTTCCAGATACTTAATGAGTTTTTGGATCCCGATGTTATTTTTGCGTATATATTGAATCAGCTTGTCCTCATCCTTTGTTATGATTGTTGCAGCATAGGCAACGGCAGTAAAGTATTTGTCTACCTCGTCTTTTGTGATTGTAAAATCCAGGAACTTTTTTTCCTTACCGACCGATAGCGTTTTGCTGTCGATATCAATTTTACTTTTGCCCTGGCTGTTAATTTCTTCAAGTTTTGCGAGCAATTCACGTTCGCCAAACAATGGTTTTTTCGACTCACATTTGAGCAAAAAGATGTTATCGTCAGCGTCTTTTATGCCTATTGCTATTGTTGGATGTTTAAAAACCGTATTGTTGCGATATTTTGAGAACAACGGCGACGGCGATGTGAAAAAAACGAGATTGAGATATTTGTTGTACTCGGCAATAAAAAAAATAATTGAATAGTCGATGCCGTTTATGCTTTCAGGCAAGCTGAATTTAATCAAGTTGTTGCTGGACAAAAAAGGGTTGCTGCTTTTGTCGATAAGAAAAGCAGTGTTCAGGTTCAACAGCGTTGCAATTTTCGATACGGTTTTGTTGCTCAGTGTACTCTTGCCCGACTCAAATAGAGCGATGGCTTGCTGTGTGATCCCGATCTGGTTTGCAACGTTGGTTTGTTTAATGCCCTGCAGGGTTCGAACAATTTTGAATATGTGATAGGTTTCCACGTTAATCAATCCTTTTCATTTTCACGCCGGCGAATTTTTTGTATGTGTTCCCACTCTTTGTCTGTTACCATGCGCCAGGTCAATTTTTCCTGTTGATAAAACAAATTCGCAAAGTATGCGTCAATTTGTTCTTTTGTGGCAGACATATCCACAAATATTGTTTCTTCTTTTGCCAACAAGTTCACATGTGTTTTTTCAATAGCCATTCCCCTGCTCTTTGCGATACTGGATAATTTTGCATCGAGTTCTTTTTCACCGATTAAAGGTTTGTCAGCGTTCCGCTTAATAAGAAATGTGTTGTCGCTATCGTCTTTAATCGCAATAGCGTATACAGGATATTCGTACAGTGTGTTTGTCGCTGTTTTTTTATGACGTGGCAACCTTGTGGTGAAATAAATAAGATTGAGATATTTGTTATTTTCGGCGAGAAAATAGATAATTGAATAATCAATGCCACCCATACCTTCAGGTAAACGGAATTTAATCAGACCGTTTGATTTGAAGGGGTTGTTGTTTTCCCTGACAAGAAAAGCAGGATTCAGGTTCAGCACCAGTGCCATTTTCGATAAAGTTTTGTCACTCAGTTTGGCTTTGCCTGATTCGTATGGTACAACGGATTGCTGTTTAATCCCGACCTGATTTGCAACGTTGGTTTGTTTAATGCCCTGCATTGTTCTTACGGTTTTGAACAGTTGGTGTTTTTCCATGTTAGCATTAATCCTAAGTTTTTGTATTCAAGGCGTTCAGATATTGGAGTATCGTTGCATCTTCTATTCCCATCTCACGTTTTCTTTGAATTATATGCTGCTCGGCTTTCGTGAGCATGATAAAATCTTTCTGCTCAAATATTGATTCTAATTGACTACGTGAGACATTTCCTTGAATGATATCTTGAAGCAGATTGTCGTTGACCGCCTTTTCTTCAATAATGATAGATGGTTTTTCTTCAATACTGCGTTTGTTCAGTTCAGCCTTGAGTTCAAGGCCATTTATAATCTGACCTGCCGCATTCTTTTTTCTTGTGAAGAAGAATATATTGTTGTCCTGATCTTTGCAAACAATCGCTACAACAGGCTTTTCGGTGATGGCATCTTTCAGGGCTTTTCTTGCAAAGATTGTGTTAGAAAACAATATGAGCACTTCAAATGTTTTGTTGTGTTCGGCAAGAAAATATATTAATTGAAAACCTTTCTCCGGCAGCAAATTGTCTTCCGGGAGGCGCATAAATATGACCTCTTTAGAAGAAAAAGGGGGTGCCGTGGGGTCGGATATATAATCAGGGTTAATATTTATAAGCATAGCAATCTTTTTGCGGGTTGTAAGCGAAAGAGAGGCTTTGCCAAGTTCGAAAGCATTGAGTGATGGCTGTCTAATTCCTACTGCTTCCGCGACTTTGGTTTGTGTAATGCCCTGCATTGTTCTCGCCAATTTGAACAAAGTGTTGTATTCCATGCGACAGCCATAATAACAAGCTCTATACCTACAGTCAATATATTCATTGTGTTAGCGATATTTTATGATGTTTTTTGTGGTTTTTGAAACCGCTACGGCACGCGGTCATTACAATTAAAAAGGGGCAGGATTTATACCCTTGCCCCTTTTCACTATCGCTGTAAATAATGTTTAAGTTTTGACCTCTTTAGCGGAAAGGAAAT
>Ga0302244_1001841_pt1 | contig 11800 bp, 21 predicted proteins | sample AAG_UR_Phe_MG_FD_193513 | JGI IMG/M metagenome (GOLD analysis project Ga0302244, IMG submission 193513) | Enriched activated sludge microbial communities from anaerobic digester in WTTP, New Holstein, Wisconsin, United States - AAG_UR_Phe | ecosystem: Engineered > Bioreactor > Anaerobic >... | reverse complement strand
CTCATACATTTTTTTATATCGATCCACCTTATTATGATTGTGAGGATTATTATGGAAAGGGAATCTTTTCTAAAGATGATTTCATGGTTTTGGCCGGGCTGCTTGGCGGTGTGCAAGGAAAATTCATATTGTCAATCAATGACACACCTGAGATCAGAGAGCTTTATAAGGACTTTAACATCCAGGAAGTTACCACAACATATTCTGCCGGAGGGGCACACATAAAAAAACATGTTACAGAGTTGGTAATAATGAATTATTGAATATTACTATCAAACCATATTTGATAGTATCAAACATTATTTAAGAAGCAGTTATAACATTTTTTTGCATAAGTTATAACATGCCGCTACACCAGGCAGTCGCTATACATCGGACAGTCAAAGATGCGTTCAATGCGGGTCATTTACTTCCCCTTGAAGATTTTATCCTTTTGTCCAACCGTCACATACATGGTCATCTTGGACAACATATCGGTTGCTGTTTTCCAATCCGATGATAGCACACCTATGGCCGTGTCCAATCATATTGCCGCCACAACCCTTAATCTCTATTAATTGCTTATGCTTACAAAACTTGCAGCGTTTGAAGCGGCTACCCTCAGCGGCTATAATTGATTTGCGATAATGATTAATCTGCTTGGATTTAGTCATTTCATTACTCCACTATCAGCTTGACACCAGGGATGTGAAAGGATTCTTTTAATGCCCTTGCCCTGGCATTTAATGCCGTTTCATTGGCAAGCACCAAATCATATTGTTGCGTGGATACGGCGTATTTAAGCAGAGCAGGCAAATCAAACACCTGTGCCTTGTACCTTTTTGTAAACATTCTGTTATCTACTTTAGGAATATCAGCTTTGATTACAACGGTCGGTGTTATAATAGGTTCATCTAATATGGCTTCAGCTTCTTCTTTATTCCCTTCGGCTTCGGCAAGCAACGCTTCTGCAAGCCTGCGCTCTTCCTCCTGTTTGCGGGCTATCTCCTGCAAACGTCTTTCTTCTTCACGTCTTAGCCGTTCAATTTCGTCCATATATTTTCTGATAGATGATTTTAAAATGGTTTCACCCTCTTTTAACGGTGCTTCGGCTTTATCCCATTGCGCTTTAATTGCCTTATGTGCTTCGAAGGCCTTCTGAGCAAGGGGCTTGAATGTTGCCTCAACCTCTTTTCTTAACGCCTTGATATCCAATAATAATCCGTTTGCCATCTCCATACTTTCGTTATCCACAACAGCTATGCTCTTGGCCTTTTCCGGGATAGCCATTGTCTTTACTTCTACGTCCCTCTGTGTATCCAATTCATATATTGCTGCTGATTGTTCCATTCTTCTCCCTCCACTTATATAATGTTAGGCAGGCAAGCCATACGTTTGCATCTTGCCTGTCCTTAAATCTCTCTAATCTATATGTCCCTGTATCATGCAGATACAGCCCATAGCGGTTAAATATCTCACTTCCAAAGCATAGGGCATAAGCTGCTAACTGTACCCCATGCCATTTTGCCGGTTGTCCTGTCTTAATATCGATGATGGAGTTGATTTTATCATTAGGGAATCTACCCGTCCTGTCCAATGTCCCGATGTAGCCATAGCTTGCGTTATAAACGATTTTCTCAATGTCATTAATACAAAACCCTGTCTCGTCCTTAAAACGTTTATATGCGTCAACGTAGGGGGCAATAACAGGGTCAAGAGACGCTTCATCAAGGTCATCCTGGTCTAAAAGTTCCGTAGCCTTATGGACATACTTGCCCCTTGTGGTTGCGGTATCGTTAAACCATGTGGTGTCTATTAAACCGCAGGCTTTTATGATTGTTGTCACAGAGGGGGTATCTGTACCGTCAACGGTATAGATATGCCCCTCATTGTTAAAAACTATCTCCGGCATTATGCAGCATCCTTAATAAGCAGATTAAGTCGTTCGATAATTGTGCTGCCCTGATGTTTTGTAAGTGTTTTAAGGGTTTCCGGTATATCCTTTAGCTGTAATACGTCTGCAATGTAAGCATGTTTCAGATTGTCATCGATTTTGAGCTTTCCAAGCAGGACATGGATTGCCTTTAATTGGCTATCAGTTATTAGCGCATCGGGGTCATCATTCGGCTGTGATTTTGATACCGGGGCTTTTATGTTATTGCCTGCTTTCGGTGTGCCGCTTGCGACAATATCTGCTTGCTGCATTTCTTCAAATGTATACAAATTATGGAAATTTAATGGAAAAGCCTTTCTTAATGCTTGAGATTCCGCAACTTTCCCCAACATGACACGAGGCATTTTTTTCCACATAAACCCAAGCTGTTCGCCAGGATAAAATTCATCCCAATATGCGGTTGCCGATACCGTATAAACATCGCCCGTATTGGGGTCTATTCTGCGTACCGTAGCCTTCGCCCATTCGGGATAGCCATTTTTATTAGGACCATATTCAACATCTTCCTGACCTCTATACTGCCCCGATGCTTCCGCTTGTGCCCTCATAAAATCGATGCCACATTGAAATGTCGCCCTTCCGGATCGCTTCACAAAATGGATTAATCTATCTAATGGATGTACCCCTCTGCGCCGGCATTCAAAAAAGAATAGCTTTAATTCATCGTCTGTTGCGCCAACCGCTATAGTATTTTTGATAAGCGATACTTGTTCAGGTGTGATAGTAACTTCGCCAAGTGCCGAATTTTTTGTTTCATAAACTGCCGGTGTTTCGCTCATGATGCCCTCCTATGCTATTTTTTTGATTGGTATTAATCCGCTAATTTCTTTTATTTTGTCGCAGGTCGCCTGGAGTAAATCAATTACCATTTCCAACCCTTCTATAGATAATTCTTTGTCATTCCACAGCTTTTCTTCAAAATATATTTCATAGCTTACCTGCCCTGTGCTGATGTTGTGTATCACCTCTGATGTTCCAAACACTATGCCTTCATTCCTTTGCGTGAATCTGTATATCGTCTCTTTCATCATGGATTGTCTCCTTTAATTTGCGTAAAACCTCCCAGACCTTAGCGTCTGGGGCTTGTGCATCCTTGTCAATGGTTCATTGTTTTCTCTATTCATTTCAACGTGGATAGCCTCAACATCATAGATATCGAGCGTATTACCCCATTCATCAACAAACTCAATCTTGCTGTGCCCATCACTTAATGCCGAAATAAATGCTTTCATCTTTCCCTCCTTTGGGGGCTCTTAGGTAAGCCCCCCGAACCCTTTTAACCTTTCAACACAGTATTGCATTACCGCTTCTGCGGGATTTGCCATCCATTTTTTACCTCTTGCATTGCTTTGATAAGTTCAGGCTGCCGTTCCGTATCGTATTCATTGAGCGCCCTTTCATGCGCCCATTTGCGCTGTGATACTTTGTCCCTGCGATCCATTTCATCGCAGATGCCTTTGAACAAAAAGACCCAAAACAGACAGGTACAGATAATCACTAATAAGATTGACAGCTTGTCACTAATGGTTGTTTTGTCCATGTTTCCCCCTGTATATCCGCCAGAACGCCCAGCAGATATTGTTAGTTTTTATTGTCCCCTTGCATGTCTTTCCAAGATGAGGCGCAATCTCATTCTCATAATATTTGCAATCCTCGCAGGTGTCGTGGTACAGCGAGCTTAGATAGTCGTGTAACTGCTGTTTTTTTATTTCTTTTCTCCTTTGGGTATCTTCAAGCCATTCCTGTCTGTTCATGCTAATCCTCCTAATTGGCTATATGTATCGTTTGATAACGTCTGAACAGCGTCATTTGCACGGCAGGAATTGCAATATATCCGAGGCGTGCCGTGTCCGGTATAGTTGATACGCATCCGATGGCTTTTCCGGCACATCGGGCATATACATATGCGCCATTTGCCGTTCTCGGACTTTATTGTTTTGCCAGTGGTAGTCTTGCGATATTCCTTTTTATACTTAATACGGCGTATTCTGCCGCATTGAAGGCAATATTTACGGGTAGGGAAGCTGCTGGAGATATCAGCGCCGCAATCGAGGCAGGTTCTGGTGATTATAGAAGTGTGTAATAAATCATTATCGTTTATCATGGTATATATAATAAACTATATTTATTTATCTGTCAAGAAATATTTTTACTTTTTTTTAAAATATTTTTTCAGAGGGGAATGAAGGTGGTTTTGAGTTAAGAATTAAAAAGCTGCGGGGTTGACAGAAATAATACCTTGTGTTATATGTAATACAAGTAATACACAAGGAGGGTATATTATGGCTCAAACGATTAATGTAAGGATACCGGATGATATAGCGGTCCGGCTGGTTTACCTGGCAGAGAAAACAAACAGGTCTAAAAGTTTTTATCTTAAGGACATGCTTGAAAAGTATATTGATGAATATGAGGATGCATATCTTGCATTGGACAGGCTGAATAATAAGAACGCCCGGTATTTAACTACCGAGGAAGTAGAGGCCGAACTTGGATTATAAAGCGGTCTGGCATGAGGAAGCGTTACAAGACCTTAAGCAATTAGACAAGGCAAGACAAAAGGCAATAATCGAGAAAGTGAAAACGTATCTTGTAAAAGACCCGCTCAACATCGGTAAGCCGCTGCAAAAGCAATTCAAGGGGTTGTATCGCCTAAGATTTGATGATTATAGGATCAATTATGCCGTTGACAGGGAAAACACGAAGGTTATTATAACGAGGGTCGGACACAGGAAGGAGGTTTACAGGTAAGGGCTTTACTCTCTCTCTCTCTCTCTCTCTCTCTCTCTCTTGAAAAAGCAAGACAAGGGTATATTTTGGGCTTTGGCAGTGCATTATGCTTTGTTAGTTTGTATTTGCCATAAGCAATGTATTCTTCCAGTAGCCCGGCATTTTTTAGCATATAATATAATTCATGGTGTTCTGGTGGCGTGTATTCAGGTATGATTTGTATATCGTCGTAGTATATTTTGATGGTGCATTTAATCGGTATAAGATGTATTACTTTTCTTATGTGCTGGATAACCTTGCTGTTGTCGTCCAGCTTCATGCCCCTCCACTGCATTTGTAGCTCCCCCGCTCCTATTGTATTTAGTATCATGGATGTATTCCGCATATTCTAAAATTTCTTTTTGCCATTGTTCTGGCAGGTCATTGCAGACCTCATATATTTTTTGACAGATGGATATATTATTTAGAGGTTGAAAAAGAACCATTTCATCTACCCCTAAACAGTTTGCAAATTCGGGTATTAAATTTATTATTGTAGTTCTTTTCCTTAAAGCATTATTTATTTGTTGTGGATGTTTGTTCATTTTTTCTGCTATTTCTTTCTGTTGTATACCTTTTTCCGCTAATATTTTTATTATATTTTGCCTGACAATATCTTCAAATTTGAATCCACTTTTCTTTTTCATGTTGTCAAAAATGAACTATAATAATTTATTTTTGTCAATTGTCGAAATTTATTTATTTTGTCCTTGACAAGTAAACGAATATAGTTTATTAAAATATCTATGAAGAAAAAACGAACTGGAGAACAAAAAAGATTAGCAGAAGCGGTGGAAGTAACACCTATATATCTTAATGCTATTTTGAGGAATCGGAGAACAGCATCAATATCGCTTGCCTTAAAAATTGAAGAGAAGAGCAATGGTAAATATAAGGCTGTTGATCTGCGTCCCGATTTGAAAAGTATCGTTAAGAAAGTGATTAACCTGTAGTCCATACCCTAATTATGAACCGTATGGATTACAACCGCAAGCAAGTTAAATTAATGAGGGTTTATTGACCATCGATAGCCTTACATTCACCATCGAGAAAATCATGCGTGATTTGATTCACAGGCATGGTACACAGGGAAATGTAGCCCGCAAGATTGGGATTGCGGAGGAATCATTCAGCCGGAAATTATCAGGCCAGGCCGGCTGGATGCCACAAGAAATAGCGGCGATATTAGCTGAGGGCGGTTATACTCTGATTAAGTCGGAGGAATTAACCGCCCTTCGTGTTTTTGCAAAGAAGGGGTTAGAAACACATGGCACGGCCTGAACGTCATGATGCTGATTACTTCCCGTTTTATGTTAAAGAAGGGAAAACGCTGTTTATTCTTGAGTCTAAATATGGTCTACAAGGAATAGGGTTTTTTACCAACTTAATGCGGTTTCTTACCAGACAAACCGACCATCATATAAATATAGCCGATGAATCAGACAGAATTTATTTTTTTGCACAGATTAAGTGTCCTGAAGACATAGGGATGGACATGATTAACTTGATGGTAAAAACTGGTAAAATTAACAAGGAGTTATGGACTAAATATAAAATAATAGCATCGGAAGATTTATTAAAAAGTTTAGAACCTGCATACAAAAATCGTAATAATAAAATCATTTCAATTGATGAAATTATTAAAAATGTTGAAAACAGGGAAAAAACGGATTGTAATGAATTGAAATCACAAGAGAAACACCACATTGTTGAAAACTCAAAAGTCCGTGTTTCACCCCTGATTAATCCCATAACTTACCAAGATAACCCCATAACTTACCGTCATAATCCACAAAGGAAACTAAAGGAAACTAAAGTAAATAAATACATACAGCAGGGTAAACCTGCTGATGTGTGTGACAAAAATATTTTGATATGCCCACACAAAGAAATCATTGACCTCTATCACAGCATACTGCCCGCACTGACCCCAATAAAAGAGTGGACAGAAGAACGGCAGAAGTTGCTGCGGACTCGCTGGAAAGAGAAGACCGAAAGACAGTCTTTAGACTGGTGGAAGAACTTTTTCGAGGATGTCAGGAGATCAGATTTTTTGACAGGCAAAGTGAACGGATTTAAAGCAGACCTTGAATGGCTGATAAGACCGAAGAACTTTATAAAAGTCCTGGAAGGGAAATATCGAAATAACAATGCACAAAGTAATAATAAAACGGACGACATTATCGACCGTGCATTAAGGGGTGAGATATGACGCAGATTATCCATTGGAAGGGTATTGTCGGCGAGGAGAACATCGACACATTTACAAAAATCCAGAAGGCCATAATATTTGCAGAACGCAACAGGCAGACGGAAAACGATGTGTTTGCCAAAATGAAGGACCGCCAGGACGATATCGAGATGTGGAAAACTAAAAGAAGGCTCATGCGCTTCTGCGGATATGCCGGCATGGGCAAGCATGTCGGCTGGTACAGGGCATATATCGATGGCAATGAGCTAAAATTTATGACCACAGCCGGATCGGACAGAGTTTATATTTCACTGTCTAAGTTTATGGACATGAAACGGCAGCAGCAACAGGAAGCAGACGAAGCCGATTACTACGGCGAAACACAGAAATTAATTAAGGACTTAACGGGAATCAAGATGAAAAAAGCAGATAATAAGCCTGACATGGACGGGTTTATTCCGGAGGACGACGATGATGCAGACGTTTTACATTTTGGGTGATCCCAGGCCTCAGGGCAGGCCGAGATTTTACAAACGAGGAAATTTCATCGGTGTGTATGACCCTAAGGAAAGTAGAAATTATAAACAAACTTTAGCGGCGCAGATAGCGGCGCAGAACCCTGAATATATTCAAGATGGCGCTATATCTCTTGAGTGCGAGTTTATATTTGCCAGACCGAAAACATTGCCGAAGAAGGTTGTAGACCACACAAAGAAGCCAGATTTGGATAATCTTTTGAAGGCGCTCAAGGATGCAATGACTGGTATTGTCTGGCACGATGATGCCCAGATAGTGAGTTTATCGGCAAGGAAGGATTATGGCGATGTGCCGGGGATTAAAATGGTGGTGCGATCGTGAAAGATTTACGCAGGGGATATTAGATTATCAGTGATACAAGCATGGGGGGTAATTGACAGCAGATAACGACATTGTGGTAAGCCGGAAGGGCATTATTGCATATCTGAAGCTTAAAATTGACTTATCCGACAACATGGATATTGCATGGAATAAGATAAGGCGTTGGAAGAAATGTTATGGCATGGATGAGATTATTCATCACTTGCCATCGGGTCAGTGTTATATGCTGAAATCGGAATTTCAAAAGTGGATAACCAAGACCGCAATTACAAGGCCAGGTTTTCAAAAGGGGGTTTCTAAGGGGGATGATACCCTTGATAGCGAAAAAAGTCAATAGAACTATCCCCATTCTATCCCCATTCTATCCCCATTCTATCCCTTGACCGACAAAATTGTCGAGGCTATGCTATATACATGGGAATCAATCCGTGGGGCATGGCTGCGAGACGGGCGGCCGAGGAAATCAAACATGACAGATTAAAACAGCTTGAAGCTGCGGGCATCAATTACGACTTTCTTGTTAAAAAATTGCTTGAAGAATTAGAGGCCAAAGAGGCCAGATTTTTTGCTTGCAACGGCTATGTGGTAGATGTCCGTGCCGTGCCGGATTGGAACATCAGGCAAAAGGCCCGTATGGACGCCCATAGGTTGCGGGGCGACTATCCGGCGGAGAAGATTGAAGGTGAATTGAATATGCCCGACTTAAACGAAATACTTTTGTCAGAATACGGCATAAGGAGAAAAAAAGCACGTGTTAAAAAATAATCAGCTTATTCTGCATCCGTATCAGCGTAAGTGGGTGAATGATACGTCACCTGTTAAGATGTGGCTGGCCGCCAGGCAGATAGGCAAATCATTTGCAGTCGCAATGGAGGCTGTTGTTGAAGCCCTCGAAAACAAATGTAATACGCTGATATTATCATCTTCGGAGCGGCAATCGAATGAGGTTATGCAGAAAGTTTTGTCTCATACACGGGTATTGTGTGCGATAAACCGCAAAGCAATATTGACTCGTGAGACAAAAGAAGAAGTGGTTTTTTCAAATGGTTCAAGGATTATATCGCTGCCGGCCAACCCCGACACAGCAAGGGGGTTCGCCGGCAATGTTTTTCTGGATGAGTTTGCATTCCACAGAGACGACGAAGCAATCTGGGCGGCAATGTACCCAGCAGTGACAAGAGGGTATAAGATACGGGTTACATCAACGCCTAATGGAAATAAAAACCTTTTTGCTCTTATGTGGCATAAGGGCGAAGGCATATCGCGACACAAAACAGATATCTATGATGCGCAAACAGATGGTTTTGATGTGGATATCGATGCGTTGAGACAGGGAATTTATGACCCGGACGCATGGGCACAAGAATATGAATGCCGATTTATCGATGATGCAACTGCATATATCCCGTATGAGATGATTGCATCGTGTGAAGATGCAGGGGCAACAATGGAGCTGCCTCAACGGTTTTTATTGTCGGATAAAGAATTATATCTCGGTATGGATATTGGGCGCATACATGATTTATCGGTCATATGGATATGGGAGCGCATTGGTGACGTCTTATGGACACGGGCGGTATATGTGATGCGGAAAGCCCCTTTTTCGCTACAGCAGGACAAATTATATGGATTTTTGCCATATGTCAGGAGAGCGTGCATTGATGCGTCTGGTATTGGTATGCAATTTGTTGAAGATGCTAAAAAGCGATATGGTGAGAAAGTTGAGGGAGTTACGTTCACCAGAGAAATTAAAGAGGACTTAGGTGTGAAGCTCAAACGGATGATGGAAGACAAGCGGTTAAGGATACCGGTAGATAGAGCTATACGTGACGATTTACATGCTGTCAGGAAATATGTAACACCAGCAGGCAATGTCCGGCTTGATGCAGATAGGACAGATGCAGGACATGCTGATAGGTTTTGGGCGGCTGCTTTGGGGGTAAGTGCAACATCCGTCCAGATTGCGCCGATTAATTATATCCCGGTCTCATCAAGGTCATTTTTTGTTCCTGCTCCAGAAACAGCATATAGAGAGAGATATACAAGAAATCGAGGAGCGTGGTAATGACAGATTGGTATAACATGGCTTCAAATAAAAAACCGGTCATGAACCAGATAGCAGTCCAGACTATCCGGGACAGGTATGCATCATACCCGTCTCGTGGACTTACACCAGAACGCCTCGCCCGCATATTCAAAGAGGCGGATCAGGGCGATATCGTCAGGCAGGCCGAACTGTTTGAGGAGATGGAAGAGAAAGACCTGCACCTGGCCGGATGTATTCAGACACGGAAATTAGCGGTGGCTGGTCTGGATTGGGAAATATTGCCAGCCTCGGATGATCCGCAGGATAAAGTGATAGCAGATGCCGCAAAAGAAATGATCGAATATATCGAAAATTGGGACAATGCTGTCGTCGATATGCTCGATGCGATTGGAAAAGGTTTCTCTGTATGTGAAATTATGTGGGATCTTGCAGAAGGCAAATACTGGATTAAAACGCTCGATTGGGTGCATCAGAAACGATTTACCTTCAACGGCCCCGATGTTCTCTTAACATCCCCGAAGTTGTTGACTGATGCAAACCCTGTATGGGGGGAAGACCTTTTTCCATATAAATTTGTTGTTCATACGCATCATGCCCGTTCCGGTGTTACACCCAGGGGAGGGTTACTGCGACCGTGCGCATGGATGTATTTATTTAAAAATTACGATATCAAGGCATGGATGACATTCAACGAACTGTATTCAGTCCCTATGAGGATCGGCAAATACACGGCAGGAGCTACGGCTCAGGATATTGAGGCATTAAAACAGGCCGTGTTCAACATGGCAGTTGATGCGGCGGCCGTTGTATCCGATTCAACAATAATTGAACTTATAGAATCAAAAACAACGGGGAACACAACCACGTTCACAGATTTAGTGAACTTCTGCGACAAATCCATCAGCAAGGCAGTCCTGGGGCATACTGGCTCGGTGGAAGGAACACCCGGCAGGCTGGGCAGCGAAGACCAGGCAAAGAATATCAGGCAGGATTTGCTCGAATCGGATGCAAAATCTCTGATGAGGACAGTTAAATTCCAGATACTCGCTCCCTGGGTAAGATTTAACTACGGGCCGGAAAAGGGCATCCCCAAATATCAGCTTCATATCTCGGAAGGGGAAGATTTGGAGAAAACCGCCAAAGTATTCGGCATCCTTGCAAAGGATGTTGGATTTACCCGTATCGGTATAAAACACATACAGGAACGCTTTGGCATACCGGAACCGGAGAAAGACGAAGAGACGATAGGTGTGCAGATAACAGATCGGCAACAACAAGCTAATACTACCATGATAAACACATCGGGCGGCAACACAATAGACTTCTTAAAAAAGTTGTTCCCCGACCAGGCGGCTGTTGACGCAATAAAAATACCGCAGCCGGGACAGTTAGACCCTATAACAGATAAAATTATTTCTCTAATCCGTGACGGTAGGACATATGACGGCATACTTGCCGATATCCTTACCACTTACCCTACCCTCGATATGACTGCAATAGAGCAGACAATACAGAAAGCTATTTATATCAATGATTTGTGGGGGCGGCTTAATGCCTGAAGCACAATATACATATCATTTTGCCATGCAGCAGAACACAGCATATATACCTGTGGACTTGTCCTATGCCATAGGACTCCCCCCGGAAAAGGCCATAGAATATTTTGCATCAAAAGGATTGAAAACAACCCTTGACTGGCAATCTCTTTGGCAGGAATCACATATCAAGGCATTTACCATAGCAGGTGCTGCAAAACTGGACATATTACAGAACGTAAAAGACGAATTAGACAACGCCCTCCATAAAGGCATCCCCCTTCAGGAGTTCAAGGATTCTCTCATTCCCCGGCTCCAGGCGTTGGGGTGGCTCTCTTCCTCTCCTGAGAAGATGCCCTATCGCCTGGAGAACATCTATCGCACGAACATGCAGACAGCATTTCAGGCGGGTAGATACCGCGAGATGATGGAGAACGTCAAAGACCGTCCATACTGGCAGTATGTTG
>Ga0302244_1001792_pt1 | contig 12106 bp, 19 predicted proteins | sample AAG_UR_Phe_MG_FD_193513 | JGI IMG/M metagenome (GOLD analysis project Ga0302244, IMG submission 193513) | Enriched activated sludge microbial communities from anaerobic digester in WTTP, New Holstein, Wisconsin, United States - AAG_UR_Phe | ecosystem: Engineered > Bioreactor > Anaerobic >... | reverse complement strand
TTGAATATTGTGAAAGACCTTTTATATTCATCTTAAGCCTCGCCTTTTATATCATTAAAAATAATAGTTAATTCTTTAGAAACCTTTGGGTATAATTTCTTATAATCAAGAAGCATTTTTTCAGAAGTTTCAATAATTCGTTTATTCTCAACAGGATGAGTCTTTGGTATGAAAAATTGAATAATAAAATTAAGAGCTTTCTTAAACCAAGAAACCTTTGACCAAGCATCTTCTCGAATTTTTTGAACTTTATATAAAACTTTAATAATTTCATCACCATATCCATATTTTGCTGCAAATTGATCTGCTTTATATTCAGCACGATGTTCTAAAAATGTAAGAGATCTACAAATAATAAGTGAAACAACACTAATCAAAAAAACATGAATTAAAGATAAACTAATTAATGGTATTAGTATTACTTTAGGCATAAGGCCTATTACTGTAAATATTTTACGTAAAAGATTAATTAACTTACCAGGCATATTAGCTGTATATGTAAAACAATGTCCTAACTCATGTAATAAAATGGCTGTTAGTTCGCGAGCTGTAAAATCCCGAACTAATATTGAACCAAAAACTATATAAATTTTTTTAATATACTTTGATGTTTCTTCTATAGTTTCAAGTTGTCGTATATTTTTGTCAGCGGCAAAATCTTTAAAAAGCTCAAACATATCTAAAGATATCTGCCGATTATAAACTGGTACTACAAAACCATTGTCATAATTAGATTTTATTGAAAAAACAACATTATTAACACCTGTGAACTCTTTTATATGTGCTACTATTGATTTAATAATTTTATGATCTTTCATGTCTTTCTTTAAATCGGCAAAATCTTGATCAATCATCTTTAAGATTTCACTTCTATATGGTGAAACTTCATATAACACATTAAAATCTTCTTCTCTTAAATAATCTAATATTAATCCATCATTAATAGCCATACAAGACCTCTAATAATTATTTTTTCCAAATCTTATTTAATAAGTCATATATCAACTTAATTTGTTTATCTGTAAATATCCATCTTTTATTAATATTCATTTCACACCACTTATAAGGATCAGTTTCTTTCTCTTCTGATACCGCACACCAATCAGCTACCATCGTCGCTATATAACTAAGTGGCATCCCCGTAGCATCAATAATATATCCAGATGGTTTATCTCTATCTTTATTATTAATAGCCTCTATTGTACTATTCTTATCCCAAGCTTCTGGATGATGTTTATTTGTTTTCACATGATGAAATGTTGCCTCTTGCATTTCTTTCAATTCTTTTGAACTCCAATTTATCTTTTTACCATGATCTTTCAAATAATAATTCCATGTTAACTTAATATAAGGCTCATGCTCTGGTTTTTCAAACTTACTCTGATCATGAATCTCTTTTTCATGTTTCAATACATTATTATCAAGTCTTGAATCATTTAATCGAATTATTCTATTCAGATACTTATCTACCAAATTTATATGATATAATTTGTCCGATCTTCAAAATATTGTTCCCTATCTATAAAATCATCGTCATCTTCTTCAAATAGAAATCCCACTGATAACATATTTCTAAACTCTCCTTATTTTAATCTTCCACATTTTTCACACTCAAATTGGTATAATTTGAGCTGTTTGTTGTTTCATTTTAACTCACTTCATCCGCAAAATCTTTAGCAGCTTGTTCTGCCTGTTCTTTAGTTTCTATTGTGTATTCTTTCCCTTTATAAGCAGCACTACCTTTTTCTATTTTATCACCAATCTTAAAACCATGTACCGCACGATGACTCCAACCATAACACTTACCATCAGCACCCCAACCCCAGCTATTTACACTATGATCTGGTTGACGCTTTTGAGCATCAATAACCAACCAATCTTGAAAACGAACTTTTGGTTTACCATTAGCATATCTTGGAAGATTTTTAAAAGTTCTTTCTGCTGGTGGAATATCAGTCTCTAAATATTTAAAAGTTCTAAAAGTTTTTATCCTATTTGTTTTAGGATTAAGTTTTTTGTTTTAAGTTTTTCAATCATCGGTATTTTATATATTTGTTTCTCTTCTGATTCAAATAAATAACTTATACTAATCATAATTATCTCCCAAAAAAAGAATAGTTAGAGAAGGTTAATTCCTTCTCTAACTATCACATAATTTCTTATAAAGACAGAAGAAACACTTCTTCTTGTCTACAAATTCATCATCATCTCCTGGAATCTTGCCGTTATCTAAATAATAGTTAATTCTATCTAATTTTTTTCTAATATAATCAATATACGGATCTGCAATATTATTCGTAACATCAACAACTAACGTTGTTATAAAAAAGAAAGTATTAGATTTAGAATTAAGTAATTTCTTTAATTGTCTAATACGCTCTATTATTTCATCAAAACTCTCAACATCTGTTGCAGTCACGTCATGTGCTACATAAATAAACTGAACCTTTTGAATATCATATTTATCTAATAATGGTAAATTTATTTTCTTACCAGATTTTATTACTTCACTACCATAACTTTTTATTTCATCAAGAAAATTTTCAAGAAAATATTTATAAGCCATTGTTTGATAAAAATCTCCAATTCTCGGCCGGCAAGATCTAATAATTTTCTCATATTCAGAATATGGTAAACTCTTAATTTCAACTAAAATATTTGAACCAATTAGATTATCCAATCGAATCGAAACTCTTTTTGATGGGATTTTTAAAGATATCTCTCTCTCAGTAAACTGATCTGAATTATCCTGTATAAAATTATGTATAGCAGTTCCTAGTGTTGATCTCAATAATATTGGCAACCACTTATCAGCAAATGATTCAACCGGTGTATTTAATAATTTATAAACAATATCTCTAATACAATTAGTTGCTAAATCATATGCGTTAATGTTTTGTGTTGCTTCTCGATATAACTGATTCTTAATAGATGAACGCTCATGTAATTCTTTTGTAAAAATCTCAATATTAAATGGTTCATAAACTTCGACATTAGATCTAATAATATTTAAATGATCTTTTTGCTCTTCCATAATAATTAATTGTTCATTCTCAATTACATCTTCCACAACTTCTTGTGGTAATTCTAACATCTCTATAAGATTATTAAAATCTGTCAACTACGCCTCCTAAAAAATATATTTTATAAGATAATTTCTATATATTAATTGAGAAATTAAAATTTTGGAGAGATATTTCTATCTCTCCAAAATCTCATAATAAAAACTATTTAGTTTTAGAAGCTGCAATTCTCGCAGCCATCTTGCCCTTTGTACCATACTTACTAATAATCTGTCTCTTAATCATCTTGTAAGCCTTTTTAAAACGAATCATTTTCTCGTACAAAGGATCTTTCCTCTCACGTGCAATTTTCACTGCAAATGCACCAGCGAGCGCGCTCATCTTTTCAAACTTTCCTCTTTTAATTGTGCTAATTGAATAAGCCATAATATAAATCCTCCTTTTATTTTTAGCGCGGGAGATTTTATGCACCCTCTCCTCCTCGGGCGTTTTATTATCTATTCTGATTCTGTTGTTGTGATCTATTAAAATTCTGATTCTGTTGTTGTCTGTTAAAATTCTGATTCTGAGGTCTGTTATCATTTTGATTATATCTCTGTAAGGTATTATCATCAAGTTTACGTACTTGTTCTCTTACATCATATAATCTAGATCTCAAAGTGTTCACCCACTGCAATTTTATACTATCATCAAACTCCTCAGTATAAACAAGATCTAGTATTTTATAAAAACTATCTAAAGCATCTTTAGCAATATTATAATGTTCTTGACAGACAGTTCCTATGTTTGTGCTTGATATCATGCGTATAATTTCATCAGGATCTGTCCTCTGTATTGCTGCAAAACCACCTGTTCTCTTAAGACACGCAAAATAACTCTCCATATGAAGACTAATAACTTCAATTAAATTTGAAATATAACATTCTCTAAGACATTTACCTTGTTCCAAGCTTTTCTTTGTTCCAAAAGATGATTTAGAGGTAATTGTAAAATATGTCAAAGCACTAATATCTTTGGGACTAGATATGCCACATTTAATATAACATTTACTAGCATTCTGTTGAACTATTGCATATCTCAACTGCATATATCTTCCACGAGTTACTATAAATTTTCCAACATTAGAAAGTATCTTTCCCAAAAAAGATAATGTTTTAAAAATGGTCTTAGATAGTGGCTTTCTAGTTAATAATGCAATAATAGCTGCCACAATAGATGCTATAAAAGTCCCAGAAAGTGTCATCGAAAGTTCAACTTCTGAAAGTAATTCATTATCAGATTCTACAGATACTGACTCTTGCCCATAATACAAGTCTAAATACCCTTTTAAAATCTTTTGTTGATATATTCTATCAAGTTCATATAATTCATTATATAAATCTAAATCACATTGTCGAACATACCTTACAGTATCATATAATATATTAAATACACTTTCAGATTGTTCGTTCAGTTCAGTATCCATAACATACGCTTCACTTATTTCCTTTAGAAATCTAACATCCATAATATCTCTCCTTGAAAACTAAAATACTGATTCATAAACTTGCTCGTGATGATTATTCTCTTCCATAAGAATAATCTCAGATTTAGATTTATCATCCTCTTCAATAAATTCATCAATATTATTATTCTCATCCGATACATCATCAACAGTTGTTGACTGAATATTTCCAAGATTATTCTTTAACTGAAACAACCCTTGTTTTATTCTATATTCAACTGAAATTGCCACAACATAGTCAAATGCCTGTCTAAATTGCTCTGAACTTTCATAAAGTTTACATGCATCTTTACGATAAAATTTCTCTGAAGTATACTGAACTGAACCAGATGTTGGATCTACAAACTCTAAATAAACATATGAACCTGATTTCTTAATTGATAATGGATACAAAAGTTTGCGTTCATCTTTATAATATTTTTTTTCAGATGGTGTCATTTCTGCTAAGAAAGTATATTCACTCCAAAATTTATGTAATCCACCTCTTTTATCAAACACACATGTAACAGCTTCTTGTGACGGCATATTCTTATTTTTCTCTGTGAAAATACTCAAATACCACCCATTAACATCTAAACCATCATCTGGAGTTATTTGTGTTTTCTTTGATAGAAAAAGCCACTGTGATACTCTATGATTTAGAGATTGTATAGATGTTGCCGCTCTGTAATCCTTCCATATTCCTATTGATTTTTCCTTTTGAGCATAAGGATCAATAATGAGATTGGCTCGAACTTGATCAATTGCTATAAAGGTGATTCTTTTGTGAGCCAATACAGGACCATATTTTTCAAGACAAAAGGAAAGTTGTCTTGCCTTAACACCTATTACTTTGTTTGGATCTTCACTAGATTCAATTTTCGAAGATGGTGTTGCAGCTATACTATCCCAAATAAACAAAACCTTAAATTCTTTTCGTATTTTTTCTTCGAATATAGTTTTGACATTGGCAAGATTTTCAATGAGATTAAATAGAACCTGAACGTCAACAAGTATAGGTTCATATCTAAATCGCTTTTTGTCAATTGAAAAAATTTCAATTCTTGATGTTCCTAAACTAGATGTGTTACCAGCTCCTTCAATATCTAAATAAACTATCATTGAGTTTGGATATAACTTCTGAAAAATTGATGAAAACTGAAAAGCTAAAGTACTTTTTCCCGTCTCTGGTGTTGATGACAACATAACTGGAGCTGAAGAAATTATTCCACCACCTAAAAGAGCATCTAAGTGTTGAATTCCGAAAGGAGTCATATATGGTTTAGGTGCGCGAGCATAACCATACTGTTGTGTAATAACACTCTCAAACGCTTCTCCAAGTTTTTCAGCCAAATCAATACCAGCTGGTTCAAACTGTGAAGAATCAATATTTACAACCGAATCGTCATCTTTTTTACTTCTTGCCATCTATTTCGCCTCCAAGTATATAATTATAAATCATTATTATCAATACAATCTGGGTTACAACACCCACAACCACCTTCAGCTCGTATAATTTTAACGCGTTTAACGTTAGGATCTGTACTTAAATCAGGAGAATCATCACTTACCATTTGAACGAATTCATTAATTAACTCATCTAAATCTATTTTCTTCGAATCATTAGAGATCATTGTCTATTCCTTCAAAATCTTCTTCTTCATCTTCAGCCACTTCTTCATCTGGTATTTCATCTAAATCCTCTTCAAAATCTTCTTCATCAACATCATCCAATGGTAATTCATCTAATTCTTCATCTTCATCTGGTATTTCATCTAAATCAATATCTTCATCCTCTTCATAATCATCAATATCTTCAGGTAATTCATCTTCTAATTCTTCAATATCATCAAATGTTAAATCTTCATCTTTCATCATATCGCTATCTCCTTTATCTTCATTCGGATTAAATACTTTCATTCGTATAATTCTAACAATACCGCCACTAATCGGAACTATAGATGAGTCGTCATCATCATTTCCAATCATGCCAGGTCGTATAATAGAAATCATAACTCCTCCTACTTCTTATAACTTATATTCTGGATTCTCTTCTAAATCAACTTTCATTTGAGATCTCTTTTCTGGATTTGACAATATAGTGGATAAGTTCTCAAAAAAACGTAGAATATCACCAGAACTTGTTTCTCCGACCTTTTCTTCAATTCGCCGAATTTCAACGGCTATAAGTCTAAATTTATTATAAAGAACATCATCAACTTCTTTATAATATCTAAAACGAACATCTTCAAACTCTTTAACAACTGAATATAATTTAGCCAATAATTCAATGTTAACTCTAATAGCTCCAAACAATCTTGCTTTTTGTTGTGCGTCTTTCTCTGATCGAGCTAATTGTTCGAGTGTCCTATTAGTTTGTTCCAACGTTAATATATGATTTTGTAAGGAGAGTATTCGTTGATTTAATAAATCGATTTGCTGCTCTAAAGAATTTTTTTGAGCGGCAAAATCTTGAATAATTTCACTTTTGCTAGCTTGTCTTTCTTCTCCCAAAAATTCGCCTCCTAATCTTTTTGTATCAAAGTATCATCTAAACAAATTCTAACAAACTTTCTAACTTGTTCAATAAAACTAATTTGATTAATTCTTACAGGTGTCAATGTCAACAAATTAATATAATCACCAGATAATAATGAGCTCACGAAATTACCAGCAACCTTATCTAATATTGGTATCAAATAACCATCATTAAAAAAGTTCTTAAAAGGATATAGTAATTCATCACGCACCACCATTTTAACTAATTCAGGCTTAATCATCATCTCATTATATGGTTTTGACTTAAGATTCACAATATGTACACATTTAAGTAATTTAAAAATAGTTGGTAGCTTACGTATATGAGATATAACTTCATCATTAATTAAATCATCATCATAGATTTTCAAAAGTTTATACTCATTATTTGTTACTCCTAGAGTATTACTATTAGATTTAAGCGACATATAAACATCTTGAATTTCATTACTAATTATAATATTCTTAAAAATTCGATAATTATAACCTAACTGAGAATAAAGTGGTGAATGTTTATAAAAACGATCAACCTGTAAGTTGTATAAAACTTCTCGATATATTGACAATCTAGTTGATGAACCTAAAACATTAAGAGCATTTTCAATATTCCAAAATGAAGAACATATAGTATGTATACTCTGTTCTTTTCTAAAAAAGAAATTGAAAATACTTTTAATTATAGCTCGATAATAAGCATTGATATTTCCAACTTCAAGAGGATTCTTCTCTCGTAAACCATTACCTAAAAATTCTAACAAGATATTATGCTTAATAATATCTTGATCTAAATAAAATGAATTAGTATAAAGATTAACGATTTTCTCAGATTTTCGATAAATATCATTGTAAACAACTCTTATGGTATTTTGTAAAAATTTCCTAACATCCGGCAAATACCTTTGTAGAATATAAATTAGATTCGGAAACAATACCTTAGATCTAAATTTTATATATGATAAATTCAAGACATCAGAATTATATCTATTAAAAGATTGAGCTATTTGATATAATAAAAAGAGGCCTCTAACTGTTGGAGATCTATCATTAATTAAAATAGAATATGTTCTTGATAACTCATCTAAATAATTTGATAACCCTTTACTTGCAACAAACACTTCATTAACATCTAGAGATTTTACTAACTCTTCATGAACACATTGACATAAAAGTTTATATGAAATCTCCAAATTTGAATCGAAGTCATTAAATATCTCTTGTGTACTCGCCTCTAAAAACACCTCTCCTCCCTTTTAAAATAGAAGATTTTTCATATAGAATATTTCTATATATTTTTAGAAACGAAAAAATCAATTTTATTATTTCTTCTTTAACTTACCAAATTGTAAGGAATTAATATCTTTATGTCTTCGTAATGCACTAGGTGCATTTGCAACTCCCGTTAAAGCAGCAGATCCAACAGCTGATCCTATAGCAGACCCTATTGGATCGTATATAGGCTCACCTTTATACAGATTGTATAAGTGACTCCCAAGACCTACTAAACCACCACCAACTGCACCAGCACCTAACACATTCTTTAGATATGACTTAAAATTTTCTTTTTTTAGCATACCCTTAATTTCTTCCTCTGTTTGAGCTTGTGTTTCAGTAAATATTGATTCGATAATTGATATCATTATTTGTCTCCTTATTTAAGTTGTCTTACAACTATAAACAAATACATAATTTGTCTTCATCAGCATTTGTGGAATAGGAGCCATTGCTTTAACTCTTTTTATATTAATAGTTCTTAATTTTTGTTTGTTTTCATCACAATCTATATCATAATTTTCGTAAAGTCCAAATATTGGTCCAACTGGAATTGGAACTGTCGTTGAGATTACATCTATTGGAATATCTGCTACCTTCTTAAATATAGTTTCCTCACCGCTAAATAAATATGATGTTGTAGAAAATCGTTTACTAGCAACTTTTTCAGCACTAAACGCTGTTATGTTATTGTTACTCTCACTAGCCCCCTTATAGATCATAACTCTAAGTGGAGTAACTGGTGCAAACCACAATTTAAAATTTAATCTAGGTTTTAACATTTTTGAACCTGTAAAAGATACTACTCTATTTGAATCTGGATGTATAAATGAATAAAGATAAATATCTTCATTATTATCTAATACCCCAATTTCTACTAATTTATCGATATTTCTCATAGTATAATCATCGCATTTAATCAGCTTGTGAACATATAATGTTCGCGGAATTTTACCCCAACTTTCTAACAATAGTTTTATAATAGATACCATTATTTACCCCCGAGATTCATAATCATTTTTTGCTGTTCCTATTCCTTCATCTCGTATTAAGATATTGTCTTTATCAATTACAGGAGTTAACTGTGATTCTGTTGTAGAAAAGACTGACCTATTAGTTCTTTCTCCATAATCTTTCCAGTTTCCGAAAAATGTTTCAACAATTGATATCATTGATTATCTCCTTATTTGTTCATCTCACAATTCTTCAAAATAGCTTCTCTAACTGGATCTCCCTCCGGTAATGTCATTGCATATTCTAATCCTTTTCTATCTCTAGGTCCAACTCGCAATCCACGACCACCTCGAATAATAATTGTTTCTTCTACCAAGACCGTTCCAAAAATAATTTCTTTTAAGTTCATTTCCTATCTCCTTACAAACTTTATTACAATTCTCTGATTTAACTTAGAACCAATATTGAGAAAAAAGACTCTTTGACCTATACCTTCAGGTAATCTAAAAAATCTTATAAATGGCACAATACATGTTCGACCTAACAATTCATAAAATCTCTTAGTATAAACATCAAGATTGCTATCACCTAAAATCAACACATGAATGGCTTCACGAATATCAAATATCTGATTCTTCATAAACTGTTTAGTAGTATCATCCCATGAATCTTGCCGATTATCCATAACATCAATATTCGACACCGGAAATTTCATATCAACAGGTCTTGTATTGAAAATAAAATATCGATTATTTATAAACTCAATAACATAATGCCAAGGTAATAAAGTTACACCAAACTCAGAATACAATTCTCTAAATCTTAAATATATTTCAAATAAATCCATCTTAGAAGTATCTATTCTTGGTCTCGGCCGAATGGGAAAGAATGGATTATTATAAGAATCAGAAATCAATACTCCTTGTGGTTTAGTTGTAAATTTATTTGCTATAGATGGATGATCTTTTGAACTATCAATTCTTGATATTTCACTATTATCTTCGGTAATTAATTTATAAGTTTCATCAAAAGAAACTAACATTATTATTAACCTCTTATTTTATTTTAATCTATTTTTAACCTTTTGCTTGTTTGAAATAATCATATTCTTGACTAGTGTCTATTAATGTAGGTGATGCAGCGGCCGAAGCTTCACCTGCAGCTCCACAATTCAAATTAATAGTTGGCGCATCAATATTACAATCGCCTCCAGCTTTCACATTTGTAACACCAGCCGATTGAACATTACATAATCCACCTGATTTAATATTGGTATTACCACCACTTTGTATGTTAGCATTGCCAGAAGACTTAATATTCACATCACCAGTAACATTAATATTAATACCTGAAGAGTCTAAAACAATAGTCACTTTTTTATTGTTATAATATATATGTATTGAATCTGCTGGTTTATCTGTTGTTGATTCACAAATAGCTATTAAACTATTTGTTCTTGGTGTCCTAATAATTTGATAATATTCATCTCTATCAACAGTTTTGAAAGGTAATGATTGTGGTGCATAATCTGAAATAATTCGATCAATATATGCAGTATTATAATCATTCTTTTCAAATTTGACAACAACAAGAGTTCCGGAATGTAACGGATAATAACTCCCGTATACACCATCTCTTGATGGTGTTACTCGCCAATTATGAGTATAATTCTTTGCCCAAATTCCTTCAGTCTCTTTCATGTGAGGCTGAAGCTCTGGAATATGCACTTTATAACGACCACGATTTGTTAGATCTGGATCAGCTAAAGTGTATCCTAGAAATTCTCTGTTGACCAGAGTTGTCATAAAACGCCTCCAAGCTTAATAATTATGTCAACGATTGAAGAACACGTGGTAAACACGCTATAAAATTCCATAATGAATGAACACCAACAGCTAGCAGATATTTTTGTTTTTCTTGCTTCTTCTCTTTACCATGAATATGAATAGCTGTCAGAAATAAATGAAGAAAAACAGTAATAAGCCGTGATATAACAGCATTAACAATGGGTACACCAAATCCAATTAACTGACCTAACCAATATGTAAACTCAACAAGATTGAAAACTATAAAATGAACTCCAGCAGCTCCATACTTTACAGATAGATATTTTCCTGTTTCTTCAACCAATGGAGCACAAAAAACTGCAGTTAGTGGAAATATCAAAAGAGGAGTAATTCCTAATGATATTAGAAATAAAACGCAAAAATTATTAATTATTACAACCACTAGAACTAACAGTAATGATATTCCAATTTCTCTAAAAACACCAGTTTTACCAATTTCAGAAAACATTTGTTTTACTATATCATCAAAAGTCTTATAGTTTCCAGCTCTTGCCGCACCCGCCGCTTCCAAGGCATATTTTTTAACAATTTTTTCAATAGTAAGTAAATCAACTTTAGCATCAATTAAGCTTTTTCTCATCAACTTAATTTTATTCTTATAAGCATCTAAAAAATTTTCATTGAAAAAGTGCTTAATTCTATCTATCATTTCAGCTTCATATAAAATTTCATTATAATACTCATTAGTAATACTAATCATTTTAATTATCCTCTCTTTTATATAGAAATAATATAAACCATATAAAAAATTATTTTTTAAAAAAGGAGAAAAAGAAATAATGAGCTTAAAAACTGTGTTTTTAATATTATTAATATTATTTATTTTGTATTGGATTATATTTGGAACAGATTCTTTAAAGTATTTAAGCACTATTCCAATTATTAAGTAGTTTAATTCGGCAAGATCTTTAACTAGATCTTGCCGAATTACTTATTTTTTATTTCTTCCGTTAACTGCATCATATCCTGCAATCTTTATCTTTTTTGGAACA
>Ga0302244_1001790_pt1 | contig 12109 bp, 16 predicted proteins | sample AAG_UR_Phe_MG_FD_193513 | JGI IMG/M metagenome (GOLD analysis project Ga0302244, IMG submission 193513) | Enriched activated sludge microbial communities from anaerobic digester in WTTP, New Holstein, Wisconsin, United States - AAG_UR_Phe | ecosystem: Engineered > Bioreactor > Anaerobic >... | reverse complement strand
TTCTGCGCGACGAGGAGTTTAAAAACATTTTGGTGCTGGCCGGAGAAAAATTGGTGGACAACCGTTCCGAGGTGACCACCGATTGGATCTTGTCGGCGGCCGAGCGGGTGATGGAACAGCCCGAAGGATTGCTGTTCCCGGCGCAAAACGCGCTGGTCTACCAACAATATTGCCAAAAATACGGCGACAACCGGGAAACTCTGGAATTGATCGCCTTCAAAAACCATCAAAACGCGGAAAAAAATCCCAAGGCCTATTACTACCGGCGGCCGGTGTCGTTGGAAAAGATCAAGCAGTCGCCGGAAGTGGCGTCGCCCTTGCGTCTGATGGATTGCTCGCTTTCCGTTAACGGCGGCGCGGCGGCGGTTGTTTCCAAAGAAGAGAGCGAAATTGAAATTGTCGGCTCGGGATTTGCCACCGATTATATCTTGACTTTTGAAAGGAAGGATTTGACGCATTTTGCCGCCACGCAAATTGCGGCGAAAAAAGCGTTTGCGATGGCGGGATTGTCGCCGCAAGACATCAATGTCGCCGAAATTCACGATGCGTTCACTTCGGTGGAGATGCTGTCATATGAAGATTTGGGATTTATCGGATTCGGCAAAGCGGGGGAGCTGATCCGTTCGGGCAAAATCAATCTGGACGGCCAGATGCCCATCAATCCTTCCGGCGGGCTGAAAGCCAAGGGCCATCCAATCTCGGCCACGGGCCTGGCGCAGATCTATGAGATCGCCGAACAGTTGCGCGGCAATTGCGGCGAGCGGCAAGCCAAAAACGCGAAAATCGGCCTGACGCACAACATCGGCGGCGCCGGCGGTAGCGTAACAGTGCATATCTTTCGCCATACTTGATATATCGGCCGCCTTCGCCAAGGCTACGGCGAGCTAAAAGCGGCGCGGGAGGTTCGGTTACCGTGCATATTTTTTAAAGATCATAGTTTCTATTGACACTATATAACTATTGTATATACTATAGTTATTAGGTTAAACTGTTCAAAACTATGAAAACTTTGATTAATATAAAAACTGACCGCGATGTGAAAATCAGCGCGCAAAAACTGGCCAAAGAATTGGGGCTGTCTTTGAGTGCGGTGGTCAATGCTTATTTGAAGCAGTTCGTGCGGTCGCAAGCCGTGGATTTTTCCGTTGCGCCGCAAATGTCGCCTGAGTTGGAAAAACTTTTGGGCCGGGTTGAATATGATATTTCCCGCGGAAAAAATTTGTCGCCGGCAATGAGTTCCGGGGAAGATATTGATAAATATTTTAAGTCTTTGTAAATTTCATGAAAATAGTATTTCATCGGAATTTTGAAAAGCAAATTTTGAAATTGAGGCCGGCGGAAAGAGAAAAATTGAAATTACGCTTGAAAATATTTTTAAATGATCCGTTTGATTCACAATTGAACAATCATCCCTTAAAGGGGAAATATGCCGATTGCCGCAGTATCAATATCGGCGGCGATCTGCGCGCGGTTTATAAATATACCGATGAAAACAGTTGCGTCTTTATTAAAATCGGCGCCCATAGCGAACTATATTCATAGATTAAACCCTCCCCGAAAACTTCCCCGAGAGTTGGCCTCGGGGAAGTTTTTTGTTGCTCGTATTTTTGAACAAAAAAACAACTAATTGAAATTGCTGAGAAAGCAGGATAAAAAACGCCCGAGCTTTAATGTCGGGCGGCAGGGACAAGGCGGCCGTCTTCGGATAAAAGACCTATTCCGCGGGCCATCTTGCAAGCATTATAGAAGTTTATCGGCAGGAACTTCGTGGCTTCATCTTCAATCCAATAGGCGGCTTCAAGGGCGTAAAGGCTCATTCCGTCCGGGTTTTTATCTTTTATGGTCTTGTAAAAGACCATAAAAGCCTGTTCAAAACTTTCTTCCCTTCCGACTTCTTCAAAATTTACAACTATTCTATAAATAATCGCACCTCCCGCGATTGCTGGCCTTATCTTATTTTTTTTCGTCAAATGTCAAGCATTTATTTTTAAAACAAAAACCCGCGCGATTATACCGTGCGGGTTTTTTTGGGATAGTATTAATTTTCAATGATGCCTTTTTGTTTCAAAATTTCCACATAGCGGTTTTTATCCATTGGGCAATCTCTTAAATCGCAGAAATCTTTTTCGCTCAAACGAAAATCCTGCCGGATTTTGTCGGCGGCTTTGGCGTCGCCGCTACCGTGTGAAAGGTGGGTTTTGATAATTACTTTGCTGTTATATCTGAAAAATGCCAACTTGTGATGGGTTTTGGTTATTTCCATTCCCAATTTTTCGTATATTTTTTCAACTTGCCTTGCTTTCAGTTGCATCGGTTTCTTCAATGATTGTTTCCAAAAAACGCCAAATGTGAATCATTTGCTTGCCAAGTTTTTTTTCGCCCTCTTTTTTCAAAAGATAGAAAAAATCTTCCAGATTTTCCGAAAAATCAACGATGGCTTCTTGCTCGGTGTCGCCAACTCCGTAGATATCAACATCGGGGCAATCGCAAACAAATTCTTTTTCATTCCGTTCAATCAATACCAAAAGCGGCTGTTTCAATCTCAAATTGAAACAGCGCAGATTGCCCAACAGAACCTGCTTTGATTGTTTTGTTGCGGTATCGGTCGGCATACTCTGATACTACCAAAACCAATTTTTCCGTCAATTGGCAGGGGTGAAGTATCTTTTCAGGACGAGGCGGAAGATGGTTTTGTTTTTCAGGTTGGCTTCCAAGAGGCAGATGCCTTTATTGGGAAAGCCGTAGACCACCAGCGTTTTGGGCTTTGCCAGAATCACTGCCGGGATCACCAGCAGGTCTTCCTCGCCGTCAACGCAAAGATTGGCGGTTTTTTTGACAGCCTCGCGCACGGCATCCCAACTTTCTTTCTGGATGGTGCCCGCCGGGTTTTTGACATTTATGGAGCAGGCGTGCTTTTGGTTAAAGTCGCGGCGCTGGACTTTTTTGTCAAATATTTTAATATCGGATTGCAGGTGGTGCGAGCAATAGTCGCCCACGGTGACCACGGTTTTGTATTTTTTTCGGGCCAGAGTTTGCGCATACTTTTGTTTTATTTCGTTTTCCGAGCCGAAAAGCGCCTTGCCCCAGACCTTTTGCATCCGCAGGCGATTTTTTTCTGGCAAAATATAGGTTTTTGGCATATAATGAGAGATAATTTCCAATTTTCAATTATCAATTTTCATTGGATTTTCAATGTATCAATTTCCAAACAACTGCCGGTTTGAATCATTGGGAAATGATCATTTATTGAAAACTGAAAAATGAAAATTGAAAACTGATTTTGTCATTTTACCACAAGATTATGTTTTATGAATGCCAAAAATGCAAGCGGCGGTGGAGTCATCCCTTGTCCGAATGTCCATATTGCTTGATTGTGTTGGATAAAATGCCGGAAAGCGCCGCCAAGGTGCGCGGTGCGGCCAAAGTTTCCATTTTGACGCTTTTCCATCCCAATAAGCCCTATGATGTTTTGGTTTTGGAGGACGGTGCCGGAAATCGTTGGGGCCACAAGTCGGAGAAAGAATATCAAATCGGCGAAGAATTTGCCGTTGAGAGCAATAACAATCCGGACGCGGTGGCGGTCTGGCGCGTGAAATACGACCAAAAAGAAGCAATCGCCAAGGCGCTGGATTTAATCGGCGGCATTGATGCCGGCGTAAACGCCAAAATTGCCGTTTTGCCGACGCTGGAGAAAGCCAGCCACGGTTATTTCCGCGACAATACGTCGCCGGAATTCTTAGCGGCGGTTTTGGAGTTACTGCTGGAGAAAGGCGCGAAGGCGGAGAATATCGCGGTGGCACAGCAGAGTTTTGGCGATCTGCCGGTGGTCGCGATGGCGCAAAAATCGGGATTGATCGCGGTTTGCCAAAAATTCGGCATCGCGCCGGTGGATTTGGCGGCGGGTGAGTTCGTTCAAGCCGGCCAATTTGAAATTTCCAAAACGATTCTTGAGGCCGATATTTTTATCAACTTGTCAATGGAAAAAATGGGGCGCGCCGCCGCGGGCGAGAATATGTTTCGGGTTTTGAAAAAAGAAAACTATTCGGCGCAAGCATATCTGTCTTCGGAAGCGGCCATTGCCGCCGGATTGGCGCCGTTGCTGAAAAATATGACCGTGATCGGCGAGGCGGAGTTCGTCCCGCGGTCAAACCGGCTGGCGGCGTTTTTGGGATTGGCGCTGGCATCAAGATCGGCGGCCAATTTGGATCGGGTTTTCGGCGAAATTACGCAATCGTTTAAAATACCCGAAATTGTCAAAGATATTCCGATGGAGACCATTCCGCTGGCCGGCCGAACGATTAAAGAAGTTCAGTATCAAGCGGAAATCTTTTAAATTTAAAATTGAAAATCTAAAAAGTAAAAACGATAATCTAAAATTAAAAACCAAAAAAATTTTGATGATTTTAAATTTTTAACTTTCGTTTTTAATTTTTCATTCTTAGTTTTTAAATAAATTTATGGCAAATACATTTGAGGGTAAAGCGGTATTGGTTACCGGGGCGTCGCAGGGGATTGGGCGGGCAATCGCGCAAAAATTCGCGTCAATGGGGGCGAAGATCGCGCTCAATGATGTTTCTTTTCAGGAAGAACAGTTAAAAACCGCCGTTGAAGAAATGAAAAGCGCGGGCGCTCCCGAGGCGGGATTTTTTTTAGCCGATGTTTCCAAATATGAAGAAGTGGAAAAAATGATGGCCGATATTTCCGCGCGGTTCGGCCAGCTGGATGTTTTGGTGAACAATGCCGGCATTGCCAAAGACCGCACGCTGGCGAAAATGACGGTTGAAGAATGGCAAAAAGTGATTGATGTTAATTTAACCAGCGTGTTTAACTGCTCCAAAGCGGCACTGCCGATGATTATCGCCAACCGGGGGAATATCGTGAGTATGTCGTCGTTTTCCGGATTGCGGGGCAATTTCGGCCAAACGAATTATACCGCGGCCAAAGCCGGCATCATCGGGTTCACCAAAACTTTATCAAAAGAGGTCGGCAAATTCGGCGTGCGCGTCAACGCGGTGGCGCCGGGATTCATTGAATCAAAAATGACCGAGGCGATGCCCGAGGAGGTAAAAGCGATGGTGAAAAAACTCACTTCGCTGGCGCGCACCGGCAAGCCCGAGGAAGTGGCCGCCGCGATCGCATTTTTGGCGTCGGATCAGGCGGGCTTTATCACCGGCGAGGTGTTGAATGTTGACGGCGGTCTGTGGCTGTGATGCCGGCGGTTGCCGGTTGTCTTGCCGGTTTTTTTGTGGTAATAGAGTAAATTCCAAGCATCAAGGACCAAATCGCAAAGTAAATTTCAAAATTCAAGTTTTGGATATTGGAGTTGGGAATTGAATATTTTCAGGATTTGGTGCTTGGGATTTACGATTTATCAAAATTATGCTTTACAACAAAGAGCAAATAAAGGAGATTATCCCTTACGGAGAGCCGTTTTTGTGGGTGGACGAGATTGAAAAAATTGAAGGCGACACGATCGTGGGCTATAAACAAACCTCGCCGCGGGACGATTTTTTTGCCGGGCATTTTGTTGATTTTCCGATTATGCCGGGAGTTTTGGTGGTAGAGGGAATCGCCCAGACCGGCACTTTGCTGTTGCGCCAAAAAATCGGCGGGAGCCACAAAAACAAGCACCTTTTGGCCTATCAAGTCCGCGCCGCGCAATTTTTGGCGCCGATTTTGCCGGGAGACAGAATCAAATACCGGGTCCAGCTGTTGGGCTTTTACGATGAAAAAATCGCCAATTTTGCCGGCGAAGCGTCGGTGGGCGGAGTGTTAAAATGCGAGGTCCGTTTTTCGGTGGCGGTGATGGATAAATCGGGAATGAAAGAAAAATTTTTAAAACCGGAAGTGGCGGCAACGGCGGCGGCGCGAAAAGAATATTTTTCCTTGCCGTCGCTGGCGATTGGCGGCAAAATCGCCAAATATCCCATTATCCAGGGCGGCATGGCGGTGCGCGTGTCGTTGCACAATCTGGCGGGCAATGTCGCCAAAAACGGCGGCGTGGGAATTGTGGCAATCTCGGGGATGATGGGCGGCGAAGAAGTCAAAAGCGAGATCCGCCAAGCGCGCGAAATTGCCGGGCCGGACGGAATAATCGGCGTCAACATTATGGGGGTGATCGGCCGGTTTGAAGAACTGCTCACCGCGGCGCTGGAGGAAGGCGTTGATCTGGTGATTCAGGGCGCGGGGTTTCGCCTGGATACTTTTGAGATGGCGAAAAAATACAACACGCCGATGTTTTCCATCGCTTCTTCGGTGAAAGTGGCGCAAAAAGCCAAAGATGCCGGCGCGGCGGCAATTGTGGTGGAGGGGGCGGACGCCGGCGGCCATCTGGGCTTTCCGCACGGCAAACCGTTCCGCAAAACGATTGATATTCTCAAAGAAATCAAGGAGTCGGGCGTCAACCTGCCGTTAATCGCCGCCGGCGGAATATTTACCGGCGCGGATATTGTTGAAATGTTGCGCGCGGGCGCGGCGGGAGTGCAGATGGCAACGCGTTTTGTTTCCACTGAAGAGTGCGATGCCAACATTAAATTCAAGCAGGCGCACGTCAATGCGACAAAAGATGACGTAGTGATTATCGGTTCGCCCGTGGGACTGCCCGGCCGGGCGGTGCGCACGCCGTTCGTGGACAAGGTGGTGGCCGGCACCGCGCCCAAAGCGCTTCCCGAGGAATGCAAGGGATGTATCGGGCCGGTGTGCAATAAGAGCTATTGCATTTTAAAGGCCTTGGAAGCGGCGCGCAAGGGCGATTTGGACAACGGGCTGGTGTTTGCCGGCGCCAATGTGTGGCGGGTCAAAGAAATCACCACCGTCAAAAAATTAATCAAAGAACTGGTCGAAGAAGCCAACGCGATTCTGGCGAAAGAGCCATTGATTATTTAAAATTAAAAAATCAAAATGAAAAATGACAATGCAAAATCGCAAAATTTGCAAAACGCGACATTTTAACATTTTAAATTGTCATTTTGATTTTTGATATTTACATTTTTAATTTGGAATATGTTCGCAAATAACAAACTCACCAAACTTTTAAATATCAAGTATCCCATCATCCAGGGCGGGATGGCCGGAGTGTCGGAAGCGGTGTTGACTGCGGCGGTTTCCAATGCCGGCGGGATGGGCGTGATCGGTTCGGGATTCGCGTCTTCGGAATGGCTGGCCGAAGAAATCAAGAAAACCAAAGCGCTCACGGACAAGCCGTTTGGCGTGAATCTTCTATTGCAAAATCCGGGGGCGCCGGAATTGGTAAAAGTGATTATCAAAGAAAAAGTTGCGGCGGTGTGGACCGGCGGCGGCAATCCTCTGCCGGTACTGCCGCATTTTAAGCGGGCGGGCGTGAAGGTGATCCCGGTGGTCCCTTACGTGCGCTTGGCGTTGAAAATGGAGCAAGCCGGCGCCGATGCGGTGGCGGTGGAGGGGCTTGAGTCGGGAGGACACATCGGGGAGAGCACCACAATGTGCCTGGTGCCGCAAGCGGCCGCGGCGGTCAAAAACATCCCAGTGATTGCCGCCGGCGGCATTTGCGATGGCCGGACAATGGCCGCCGCGCTGATTTTGGGCGCTTCCGGCGTGCAGATCGGCACGCGATTTTTAGCCGCCACCGAATGCCAGATACACGAAAGCTACAAGGAGGCGGTGATCAAGGCGACCGATGAGGATATCGCGGTGGTGGCGCGCTTCACCGGCCATCCGGTGCGGATGATCAAAAACAAATTCGTGGAATCGGTGCGCAAGATTGAAGCCAAAAATCCTTTTCCCGAAGAGATCAAATCGGAGCGTTTTGCCGGCAACAAAGGCGGCGCCAACGCCGATCTGTCGGCGTTGCTGTGCGGTACCTGCGCGGGGAGCGTCAAAGAAATCAAAACCTGCCAAGAGATCATTGACGAAATCGTCGTCGGCGCCAAAGAAATTTTGGATAATGCCGCGGCGTTACTGCAATAACTATGACGCGCCCGGTGTCGTTTATTTCTTGGATATTGATGGGATGGTTCTTTGAGCTGTTTTTGATTAAAGAAATCCGGGGCAAAGAGAATTTTTCCAAAAAAAGGAATTACATTTTGGCGTCAAACCATGTGAGTCATTTGGATTGGCTGATCGGCTGTTATCTGTGCGTTCCCCGAAAATACACTTTTATCGGTCAGGTGGACAAGATCAAGGGGATTGCCGGCGCGTTGCGCGATTTGATGTACTGGACGGGGGAAACGATCCGCGTTAATCGCAACGATCCCGCCTCGCGCGTCCGCGCCGCGGCCAAAGCGGTTGAATTTGTCAAAAAAGGCTATAATTTGTTTATGTTTCCCGAGGGGACGCGTTCGCGGGACGGCTTGCTGAAAACTTTCAAGCGGGGCGTGGGTAAGATTTATCTGCAAACCGGCGCGCCAATCTTGCCGGTGGCGATGGTCGGCACCTATGAAATGATGCCGCCGGGGGAAAAAATGAAATTGAACCGTTCGGCCAGAATCATCATCGGCAAACCGCGGGAATTTCCCAAAGAACTGGCGGCGGCGAAAAATATGAATCCCGAATCCGAAGCGTATTTGCGCCTTTGTGAAACCATCGCCAAAAAAGCGGAAGAAGAAGTCCGCGAGTTGCTCGCGCAAAATTAAAAATTGAGATCTAAAAAGTAAAAACGACAATCTAAAATTAAAAACCGAAAAAACGATAATTTTAAACTTTTAACTTTCGTTTTTAATTTTTCATTCTTAGTTTTTAAATTGAAAAATGAATTCTTTTGTTTCCACAATTTCAAAAATGATTTTGGGCAAGCCGATTGAGGAACGAATGATTAAAGAAACCTCCGGGAAAGAGAACATTCCAACGGGCGGGTTCATTTTGGCGTCCAATCATTTGAGCCATGCCGACTGGTTCGTGAGCGGTTATCTTTGCGCGCCCAAGAAATTTGTTTTCATAGGGCAGACCGATCAATACAACACTGGCGTCAATGCGATTTGGCGCCGGTTGATTTATTGGTGGGGCAGCACCATTCCCATTGACCGCAAAAGCGACGAATCAAAAAAACGGGCGATTGCCAAGGCGGTGGCGATGCTCAAAAAAGGCTATCGCGTGATTATCTATCCCGAGGGCGGTCGCGCCTATGACGGCATAATGCGCGAATTCAAGCCCGGCGTGGGGATGTTGCATTTGGAAAGCGGGATTCCCGTTCTGCCGGCGGCGTTTTCGGGCACGCGCGAAATTTTGCCGCCGCACGGGAAAATAAAGATCAAAAAAATCGTCCGCATCAATATCGGCCGGCCGCTGGATTTTTCCAAAGAGCGTGCAATTGCCGCCAAATTGGATAAGCATTCCCGGGCCTATCACGGGCTTTGCGCCGACGTGTCAAAAAAGATAGAAGAAGAAGTTCGCCGCCTCGCCGGCCAAATTAAAAATTGAGATCTAAAAAGTAAAAACGACAATCTAAAATTAAAAACCGAAAAAACGATAATTTTAAACTTTTAACTTTCGTTTTTAATTTTTCATTCTTAGTTTTTAAATTTTATGGTGGAAATTAAGAAGATATTGATTGCCAATCGGGGAGAGATCGCCCTGCGGATTATCCGCACTTGCCGCGAAATGGGCATCAAAACCGTGGCGCTGTGCCCGCGCCCGGGAATGGAAAAAAACTTTTTGGAAACGTCCCTTGCCGACGAGTTTTATTATTTGGAAAATGACGGGCCGGCGGGGTATTTGGACAAAGAAAAAATCATCGCTCTCGCCAAGGGAGCGAAAGCCGACGCGATCCATCCGGGTTACGGTTTTTTGGCCGAAAATTGGCGGTTTTCTTTGATGTGTGAAAAAAGCCGGATTAAGTTTATCGGGCCGAATTGGCGGACATTGCGCGCGTTTGAAGACAAGATTGAGGCCAAAAAAATCGCCAAAAAGATCGGCGCGCCCACGGTGCCGGCGTCGGATAGTTCCATCAAAAGCAAAAAAGATTTGATCAAATGGGCGGAGAAAATAAAACCGCCGTTTATCATCAAGGCTCAGCGCGGCGGCGGCGGAATGGGCATCCGCGTGGTCAACGGACAGATGAACTATGAAGAAATGATGGCGCTGTCTTTGGGCGCCCAGCGGCAGATCGCCGGCGCGTTTGACGATGTTGATTTCTTTTTGGAAAAATATCTGCCGCGGGTAAAGCACATTGAATTCCAAATTTTGGGCGACGGCAAAAAGGCGGTGCATTTGGGGGAGCGCGAATGTTCCATCCAGCGCCGTTTCCAAAAACTGGTGGAAGAATCGCCCTCTTCGGCGCTGGATGCCGATTTGCGCGCCAAAATGGGCGCGTGGGCGGTCAAGATCGCCGAGCATCTGCGCTATGAGGGCGCGGCAACGGTGGAATTTTTGCTGGACGACGACAAAAATTTCTATTTTATGGAAGTCAATCCCCGCATTCAGGTGGAGCATCCGGTTACCGAAGCGGTCACCGGCATTGATATCGTGGAACAGCAGATCAAGATCGCCCAGGGGGAAAAATTATCGTTTGGGCAAGACAGCGTTTACCAGAACGGCTGGGCGATTGAAGTGCGCGTCAACGCTGAGGATCCGCACAAAAATTTTGTGCCGGCGCCGGGAACGGTGGCAAAATACATTCCGCCGCAGGGGCAGGGGGTGTTTGTGCACAGTTTTTTGCAGGACGGCCAGGAAATCTATCCGTTTTTTGACTCTTTGCTGGCCAAAGTGATTGCCTATGGCAAGGACCGGCCGGCGGCGATCACCAAACTCAAGCGCGCGCTTTCCGAAACCGTGATTGACGGCGTGGCGACCACGATTCCGTTTTTTCAAGCGTTGCTGGAAAAAGAAGAATTTGCCCGCGGCGATTTTTACACCAATTACATTGAAAAGAGCGGCATCATCCGCGAAATGATGTTAAAGCCCTATCTGAAAAAGAAGATTGTTTGCGAGCCCAAAGATTTCGGCGAAGAAGCCGTGGCGCAAATTGCCCACAAAATTTATCAAGAAATGAAAAATGTCGCCGGCGGGACGCAAAACGGCAACCTTTCCCGGTGGGTGCTGGCGGACCGAGCAAGCGAAATTGAAAATTGAAAAATCAAAATGAAAAATTAAGGTAAAATTCCCAACGGAATTTTGATTTATACCGCTCAAGGCGGGTGCGCCCTGGTCGCATAATTTTTAATTTTATATTGTCATTTTTATTTTTGATTTTTTAATTTTGAATTTTCAACATGGAATTTTCATTTACCGGCGGAGGCAAGGAGTATCAAATCAAAATTGAGGATTGCGGCGAGCGGGGAGTGCGGGTTGCCGTCAACGGCAAGGAGTTTTGTTTTGGCGCGGATGCCGCGGTTGAGGCCGCGCCCGTGGCGCAGGCGGCGATGCCCAAGCGTTCGCTGGGCGCCAAAGAAGTCGCCGCGCCGCTGGCCGGCACCATTTCGGAAATCGCCGTTGGCGCCGGCGACATCGTTTCGGCGGGGCAAAAACTTTTGACTCTGTCGGCGATGAAAATGGAAAACGAAATCCTTTCCGAAATTGACGGCAAAATCAAAGAAATCAAAATCGCCCAAGGCCAAAAAGTCGCCGAAGGCGACATCCTTATTATTTTGGTATAGCATTTTGTCAATATCCGTAGCTCACTGTTTAAGTGAGGTTTTAAAATAAAAATAGTCAATCAAAAAATAAAAAATAATGAGCAAAAGGCAAAAAGTTTGGTTGGGGATTTTTGGGGCGATGTTTCTGGTCCCGGAGATTTTGTGGGGAGGGATAAGATGGGTTGTTTTTAATATTTTTTTAACATCAGATTTCTTTTATAATTGGGAAATTGGAATAATTTCTGGATTTAAAAATAATATTTTGGGAGTTATCATGGCGCTAGTTCAATTTACAGGATTAATCGCCCTTATTTATTTTTTGATGCGGCTTAAATTAAAAATAAATTTAGCGATTAAAATTATTATTATCTTGGTATCATCGTTCTTAATTTTATCTACCGGGATACTTGCGTGGATGACATTATATTATTTAATTAATACCCCTCAAATTGGTTAAATATATGAAACGATATTTGCCAATGTTCTTGTTTCTGCCGGTCGCGTTCTCTTTGTTCGCTTATTCCTGGGCGCAGGAGTTGCCCATGGGATGGTTCGCCCGAAAG
>Ga0302244_1001775_pt1 | contig 12207 bp, 9 predicted proteins | sample AAG_UR_Phe_MG_FD_193513 | JGI IMG/M metagenome (GOLD analysis project Ga0302244, IMG submission 193513) | Enriched activated sludge microbial communities from anaerobic digester in WTTP, New Holstein, Wisconsin, United States - AAG_UR_Phe | ecosystem: Engineered > Bioreactor > Anaerobic >... | reverse complement strand
TAGATATCCAAGAGTAAACAGGGCACATTTCAAACCAAATTTTGTAAAAAAAGACCGTGACGATCAGATTGATTTAGGTTGGGCGGAAGGAGTATTTTCGGATGGTAGACCGTTTAGGCTCGAGGTATGGGCGGCAACATACGTCAGATATTATACCTACTACTTTTCGATAGTTGATATTGAATACTATTCACCAAGTGATTTAAAAAAATATCTTGTATCAGAGAATGTAATTGAATTTGATGATGAAAAATATTTGGCCTCGGGGTTTACAGGTATAAACGTTAGCGCCCGAAAAGTAGCGGATGATTCGGGTAATGATATTTGGGAAGTTACAATTATTGTAGATGATGATGACGGGCCATATGTGCATAATAAGATATTAATTTGTGGATACAGAAAAGAATAATGACGCTAAGCTGATGTTTTATTTTATACGTAAGCTTACCTGACCGGGTAATCCAGATCGTGATGAAAATATTGAAAATAAAAAGTCCATCGGACATCAAATGGAGAGGGGTGGCAAAATAATATCATAATTTAAACGCTGTAATATAATTTTAAATAATTATGAAATACATCGCACACATTGCCGAAGACGGCCGGATACATACCCTTGAAGAACATTTAACTCGGACAGCAAAATTAGCCGGCGCATTTGCTTTCGAATTTGATTCAAAAGAGTGGGGTTATCTCTGTGGCCTATGGCATGACCTTGGAAAATATTCTGAGCCATTTCAAACTATGATCAAAGTCGCTCATGGGATGATTGATGATACAACTAATCTTGCTTATAAAGTAAATCACTCAACTGCAGGGGCGTTATGGGCAATAGAAAACTTTGGCCCTCTTGGTCGGATTTTTTCCTACCCGATTGCTGGGCATCATGCGGGCTTAGCGGATTGGCTGGCGGATGAAACGGGCAACGCTGCTTTGTCTGTTCGACTTAAAGACAACAAACTACTTGAGATAGCTAAAAAAGAAAATATTCCTGCAGAAATATCAGAACAAGCTATACCCAAGAATAAACCGCCGCCAGGCGCTGATCCCGCCTTTTGGATTCGGATGCTGTTTTCCTGTCTGGTCGATGCAGACTTTTTGGATACAGAATCTTTCTTTGACCCTGATAAAGAAAAGTTACGAGGTAATTATCCATCGACTGGAGAACTTCTGCGGACTTTTACCGATTTCATGTCTAAGAAAATATCAGAAGTAAAAAGCACACATGTAAATCGCTTAAGAGCAGCTATTTTGGAGAATTGTATCAAAAAAGCGCAGGATAAACCCGGTATTTATACTCTTACAGTTCCTACGGGCGGTGGAAAAACGCTCTCTTCCATGGCTTTTGCTCTTCATCATGCGGTTGCGCACAAGAAAAGACGGATAATTTACGTAATTCCTTATATTAGTATTATCGAACAAACCGCGGACCAATTTCGCAAAATATTTGGTGATGACGTCATTGAACACCACGCCAACCTTGAAGTAGAAGAGGAAGACGAGATGGCCACAAAAATGCGGCTTGCCTGCGAGAACTGGGATGCGCCAATCATTGTTACGACTGCTGTTCAATTTTTTGAATCGCTTTTTGCCAGTCGCACAAGCCGATGCAGAAAATTACATAACATCGTCAATGCGGTTGTCATTCTTGACGAAGTGCAATTACTGCCGCCGGAATTCCTGAATCCGATTCTTCGGGTATTGGAAGAATTGGACAAACATTACGGCGTAACATTGCTTTTAACGACCGCCACACAACCTGCATTCACCCCACAGCCGACATTTAAATTTGCTGGGCTCAAAGACACGCGTGAAATTATGCCGTCGCCAGAGCAGTTGCACAACGAACTGAAACGTGTCCGAGTTGAACTTTTAAAGCCGCTCAACGAAGTCGTTCAATGGGAGGAATTAAGCGAGCGTTTAAAACAACACCCGTCTGTTTTGTGCGTTGTCAATCGCCGCGACGATTGCCGAAAGCTCTGGAAATTAATGCCGGAGGACACATTTCATCTGTCTGCATTAATGTGCGGTGCGCACCGCTCTAATGTCATAGCTGAAATTAAGAAAAGGTTACTAAATAAAATGCCAACACGCGTGATCAGCACGCAGCTTGTGGAGGCTGGCGTAGATTTAGATTTTCCGGTTGTTTATCGGGCGTTGTGCGGTTTGGATTCCATTGCCCAGGCAGCCGGTCGCTGTAATCGCGAAGGTCTTTTAAAAGAAGGTAAAGTGTTTGTGTTTAGACCGCCTACTGAGGCGCCTATTGGTCATTTGCGTCAAGCGGCGGGAATTGGCAAAAGACTTCTAGAAAGTGATGCCAGTGATCTTATTGCGCCTGAACAATTTACAAAATATTTTCAAGAACTCTATTGGCTGCAGGGTGAAAGGCTCGATCAACATGGCATTCTGGATGATCTCAAAGATGGCGAGCTGCGTTTTAGTTATCGGACGGCGGCGAGAAAATTTAAGATGATTGACGATACAAAACAAATGCCTGTCTTTGTTGCCTACGGTGACGGAGCGCAGCTTATAGAAGAACTGTCAAAGAGGACGCCCGACAGGAATCAAATGAGAAAACTTCAGCGTTTTATAGTGAATTTGCCACGTTATCTTCATGATAAATTGGTTACCGAAGGTTCCATCCGTTTAATCCATCCGGGCATTTATGTTCAAGGGCATAGCGCTCTGTATAACGAAAAAACCGGGTTTTGCGCGGATCGTTCGATGGTTTATCAGCCGGACGATCTCATTGTATAAATATTCACGAAAGGAGGTCACATGAATGACAAGAAAATGAGAAGCAAGACGTTTTTCCTGAAGGTCTGGGGCGACAATGCCTGCTTCACAAGGCCGGAGATGAAAGTGGAGCGCGTTTCCTATGATGTCATGACACCGTCTGCTGCGCGCGGCGTTCTGGAAGCCATTCTCTGGAAACCGGCCATTGCGTGGCATGTCGAAAGAATTGATGTGCTCAATCCCATTTTGTGGGAATCGGTGCGCCGCAATGAGGTGGGTGCACGTATGTCGCCGCGCAGCGTCGGGATTTTCATCGAAGATCAACGCCAGCAAAGAGCCGGATTGTTTCTTCGCAACGTCGCCTACGTTATCCACGCCCACTTTACAATGACGGAAAAGACGGGTGCGGAAGACAATATCAACAAGTTTCAGGAAATGTTTACGCGCCGCGTTCAAAAAGGCCGGTGTTTCAACCGGCCCTATCTGGGATGCCGGGAATTTTCCGCGCACTTTGAATTGCTGCCCGATGAGGCTTCATTGCCGGAAACCATTCCCGATACGCGCGATTTGGGCTGGATGCTCTATGATATTTGCCACGATGCATCACTGGATAATGGCAACCACATCCACACGTGCACGGAGGAATGTCATCCATCCTTTTTCCGCGCCCATTTGGTCGAAGGCGTCATCAATTTGGCTAAGGCGGAGGTGCGGTCATGATACTACAGGCACTTACGAAATACTACGATCGGATTGCCAGCGGTGGAGGAAATATTGCTGCTGAAGGATTTCAGAAAAAACCGATTCCCTTTATAGTAGTTTTGAATCAAAAAGGCCAATTTATTGATATTCAGGATACGCGAAGCAGTGAAGGTAAAAAAAAGACGGCAAGAGAATTTACGGTGCCTAAAGCGGTAAAAAAAACAAATGGAATCGCAGCAAACTTGCTTTGGGATGTTCCGGTTTATATGTTTGGCAGACAAAAACCTGATGCTAAAAAGATCCAATAAAGCAAGAAGAAAAAGCCCGCGACCAACGAAAAGCCTTCATTGAACGCATCGAGAACACATTCCCACAAGAAAACCGTGATGGCGGCATCTCGGCCGTTTTAACCTTTTTGAAGGCGGCTAACTTTGCTGCTGTATTCAAACACCCTTACTGGGCGGAAATCGAAAAAAATGGAGACTTGTTGAGCTTTCAGTTGCAGGATGACGTTTGTCTTGTCTGTGAAAAACCAACGGTTGTCGAGTTATTGCAAAAAAGACAAAGCGGTGAAGATAACCCCCAAAATATTTGTCTCGTCAGGGGCATCAACGATGTGCCGGTTAGACTTCATACAGCAATAAAAGGCGTGTGGGGCGCTCAAACTTCCGGTGCAAACATTGTATCTTTTAATCTCGAAGCATTTGAATCGTTTGGTAAAAAGCAAGGCTTTAATGCGCCTGTCGGAAGCAAGGCGGAGTTTGCGTACACAACGGCTTTAAATATGCTTTTGAAAAAAGGATCCCCGCAGCGTATGCAGGTTGGCGATGCGTCAACGGTCTTCTGGGCGGAAAAAGAACATAAATTGGAATCTGTCTTTGCCGATCTTTTTGACACATCAGTGAAAGACGATCAAACGCAGGACGCCAAAGCGTTGATTGCCGCTTTTCGGGCGCCGCAAATCGGCGTCAAACCGGAACTCGACCCGCAAACCAGGTTTTATGTTTTGGGGCTTGCACCCAATGCCGCGCGCATTGCCGTACGTTTTTGGTATGAAGGAACGGTGCAGCAGGTCGTGGATAATATTAATCAGCACTTTGAAGACTGCGAGATTGTTCACGGCCCCAAGCAGCCTTCGACGCTTTCACTGTTTCGCTTGCTTAAATCTACAGCGGTTCAAGGTGACTCCAAAAATATTCAACCAAACATCGCTGGCGATATGATGCGCTCAATTCTAAATGGTACGCCTTATCCAAAGTCGCTTTTGTCTTCAGTCATTAATAGAACAAAGGCGGAACAATCAAGAAAAGATCAAAATGGCAAATCGATGCAAAATGTAAGTTATCCGCGCGTCTCTTTAATAAAAGCGATCTTAGTGCGTGATACTAAATACTATCAACGTAATCAAAAGGAGGTCGGAATGTCACTGGATAAAACGAATATTAATATCGGTTATCGGCTCGGACGGTTGTTTGCTGTTCTAGAAAAGGTGCAGGAGGAAGCAAATCCCGGCATTAATGCGACGATTCGCGATCGGTTTTACGGCGCGGCGTCCAGCACTCCGGTGGCCGTCTTCGCGCTTTTGATGAAACTCAAAAATCATCATCTGGCCAAGCTGGAAAATCGCGGACGCGCCGTCAGCTTCGAAAAATTGATCAGCGAAATCATATCTGAAATAAACGGATTCACGCCTCATTTGAGCCTAGCGGATCAGGGGCGTTTCGCGGTCGGCTATTATCACCAGCGCCAGGACTTTTTTACCAAAAAAGAAAACAGCAACTAAAAATAATATTCTGAAAGGAGACAGAACATGAATAATGCGATTCAAAACAGATATGACTTCGTTTTATTGTTTGACGTAAAAGACGGAAATCCCAACGGTGATCCCGATGCCGGTAACCTGCCCAGAATTGATCCGGAGACCGGTCACGGCCTAGTCACGGATGTTTGCATCAAAAGAAAAGTGAGAAACTACACACAATTACTTAAGAACGGGGTTAAGGGATACGATATTTATGTTAAAGAAAAAGCTGTTCTTGGTCGTGCCCATGTAGAGGCATTCAAGGAACTTGGTATTCAGCTTGGTGAAGAATATAAGGTGCATACAACCAAAGAGGTCTATGACGGTCTTGAAGAGTTAGGCTACCCGCCGGGTATTACCATTGATGGTGACGAAGACACAGACGCTTATACCCTGACTGTAGCGTCAGATGCTGATAAGAAGGAGATTAAAGAATGGTTAAAAGAGAATAAACCGGCTAAGGTAATCAAAGATGCAATTAACGAAGCCTTAAAGCAAGCAAAGACAAGAAAACCATCGGCTGAGGAAGTTGAACAAGGCAGGGAAAAAATGTGTGAGAAATTTTATGATATAAGAACTTTTGGGGGGGTTCTGTCTCTCAAATCTGCACCCAACTGCGGTCAGGTGCGCGGTCCTATTCAAATTACTTTCTCCCGCAGTGTTGATCAAATCGTGCCATTGGAACACAGCATAACCAGAATGGCTGTGGCGACCGAAGCAGAAGCAGAGAAGCAATCCGGTGATAATAGGACGATGGGCAGAAAATTCACCGTGCCTTATGCGCTTTATCGTTGTCACGGCTTTATTTCGGCGCCATTGGCTAGTCAAACGAGTTTTGGCGAAGACGACCTTAATCTTTTTTGGGAAGCTCTGTGTAATATGTTTGAGCATGACCATTCCGCTGCACGAGGACAGATGGCAACCAGAAAATTAATTATCTTTAAACATGATTCATCGATGGGCAATGCTCCGGCGCACAAACTTTTTGATCTTGTTGAAGTAAAGCGGAAGAACGGCAACGATAAACCTGCACGGGATTTCAATGATTATGAAGTTTCCTTTGATCCCACCAAGGTGCCGGAAAGTGTAAAAGCAGAAGTAAAAGTTTAAAGTGTATTGAATACGATGAGTTACCTTGAAGACGATCTTATTCAGTTATCAGCTTTGCAGCATTATGCCTTTTGTCCGAGGCAATGCGCCTTGATTCATGTGGAGCAGGTCTGGTCTGAAAATCTACTGACCGTGCAAGGCCGCATTATGCACGAGCATGTGCATGAGGAAGGGAACGAGTCGCGCGGGGATTTGTGCATTGAGCGCGGCGTGGCGTTGAGATCGTTGCAACTTGGTCTGATCGGAAAGGCGGATGTGATTGAATATCACCGGCGGGCAGACGGTTCCTGGCAGGTTTTCCCCGTTGAATACAAAAGAGGTAAACCCAAGCCCGACAACAGTGATAAAGTCCAGCTCTGTGCGCAGGCAATGTGTCTGGAAGAAATGCTTAACGTTCATATTCCGGCAGGTGCGCTTTTCTATGGCAAAACCAGAAGGCGTCTTGATGTTGATTTTGATGAGGCGTTACGGAGAGAGACGCAAGATGTGGCGCAGAAAGCACATGAGTTAATTGAATCTGGGCAAACGTCGAAGCCGGTTTATGCAAAGCGTTGTGAAAGTTGTTCTTTGATTACTGAATGTATGCCTAAAACGATTCAGAAGAAACGATCGGTCGAAAGTTATTTAAAGCGAATATTGGATGAAATATGAAGAAACTTCTTAATACTTTGTACGTGACGACGCAGGGTGCATACCTCGCCAAGGAAGGCGAAACCGTAGTGGTCAAAGTCGATCAGGAAATTCGTTTGCGTCTGCCGATTCATACAATCGGCGGCATTGTTTGCTTCGGCAATGTATCATGCAGCCCCTTTCTGATGGGCTTTTGTGGTGAAAACGGCGTTGGCATAAGTTTCTTGTCCGAATATGGTCGGTTTCTGGCACGAGTGCAGGGACCGGTATCCGGAAATGTATTATTGAGACGTAAGCAATATCGTCTTGCTGATGACCAGGAATACTCCGCACAAATGGCGAAGTATTTCGTTACCGGTAAAATTGCCAATTGCCGGACGATATTACAACGTGTGCTTAGAGATCATTCAAATAAAATGACCGATGATGCTTTAAGTCGCAGCATTGCCGAATTGAGCAGTTCACTGAAGTCGCTGGAATTGAATCAATCGCTTGATTCTATTCGCGGTTTGGAAGGCGATGCGGCGCATACTTATTTTGGTGTCTTTGATAATTTGATTATCGCGCAAAAAGAAAACTTTACCTTCCAGGAACGCAATCGCCGGCCGCCGCTGGATAATGTAAATTGTCTTTTATCTTTTCTTTATACGCTGTTGGTCCACGATTGCCGTTCCGCGCTGGAGGCGGTTGGGCTTGATCCGGCTGTTGGTTTTCTGCATCGAGACAGGCCGGGCAGGCCCAGTCTGGCCCTGGATTTGATGGAAGAGTTTCGTCCGTTTCTTGCTGATCGCCTTGCGCTTTCTTTGATTAATCTGCGCCAGGTGCAGGATAAAGGCTTCACTCAGACGGAGGCAGGTGTAGTGACGATGAACGATGAAACAAGAAAAACCTTGATTGTGGCGTATCAGGAAAGAAAGCAGGAAGAAATTTATCATCCTTTCCTGGACGAAAAAGTTAACATTGGTTTGTTGTTCCATGTGCAGGCCATGCTTCTCGCGCGATGTTTGCGCGGTGATCTGGATGGTTATCCGCCGTTTATCTGGAAATAAGGGGTGACGCCATGCTAGTTTTAGTCAGTTATGATGTAGCGATGAATGATGAGCGCGGCCCTAAACGTCTGCGACGGGTTGCCAAGACCTGTCAAAACTACGGTCAGCGGGTGCAATATTCTGTTTTTGAATGTATCGTTGATCCGGCGCAATGGACGGCTTTGAGGGAACAATTGATTAAAGAAATTAATCAGGAGGAAGACAGCCTGCGTTTCTATTTTTTAGGATCTAACTGGCGCAGACGTGTGGAACACGTTGGCGCGAAGAAAACGATTGATCAGGAAGGGCCGTTGATTGTCTAATGAATTGGTCATTTTTAATGGTCGATGATTTTTTATGTGCCAATAAAAAAGTTTCGCGAACCACAAGCTGACAATGATTTTTAATGAGGTTCGCGAATTGTTTAACTTGTCGAAATAATATTTTATTTCGCAGAATGCTCTTTGAAAATTGAATAAAGAAAATATTAAAAGGTGTGTTTCGCGGAAGATGAGAATTAGAGCTAATATTTGTAATTAGTTAGAAGTAAATAGTCGCGCCTCACGCGGGCGCGTGGATTGAAACTGGCTTATGCTGAAGCCAGAGGTATAACCATATCGTCGCGCCTCACGCGGGCGCGTGGATTGAAACAATAGCATCTTCAGTATAGTAGCAATCAGCAAAGGTCGCGCCTCACGCGGGCGCGTGGATTGAAACGTTAAAAGCCCCAATAACTACTAGCGTTAATATGGGTCGCGCCTCACGCGGGCGCGTGGATTGAAACGGGTCGTAATTCGCCGCGATGGGCAGATTCATGCGGTCGCGCCTCACGCGGGCGCGTGGATTGAAACTTTTAAATCTTGTATCATTTGCGCATGAGTATCGTCGCGCCTCACGCGGGCGCGTGGATTGAAACAAGGTTAGGAAAGACAATATTAATGGCGATTGTTAGTCGCGCCTCACGCGGGCGCGTGGATTGAAACCTGGTTCGGCGCGGGTGGTAAAGCCTATCAGACCGTCGCGCCTCACGCGGGCGCGTGGATTGAAACGCCGGGAAACACAATCAACTGCTCCTGCTACAGCGTCGCGCCTCACGCGGGCGCGTGGATTGAAACGAGGTGACCATCTGCGAGCCCGGGCACACTAAGTCGCGCCTCACGCGGGCGCGTGGATTGAAACTGTATTTGCCGAATTTATTTTGCGCGTCATCGCCCGTCGCGCCTCACGCGGGCGCGTGGATTGAAACCGGCGGCTCGTCAACCGCGCTTGTTACCGCGGGCGTCGCGCCTCACGCGGGCGCGTGGATTGAAACTTCTTATGCGCGCCGGCAACATTATAGGTCGTTGCGTCGCGCCTCACGCGGGCGCGTGGATTGAAACTACATCGATCCGCCGTATTACGGCTGCGAGGATGTCGCGCCTCACGCGGGCGCGTGGATTGAAACCACGCCGGCAACATTGAACAGCACACGGACGGATGGTCGCGCCTCACGCGGGCGCGTGGATTGAAACTTCCGGCAGGCCGGTTACTTTCGAGCGTTTGGGGTCGCGCCTCACGCGGGCGCGTGGATTGAAACACCGTCACCAGCGCGAAGCCGGTCACTTGTTTGCCGTCGCGCCTCACGCGGGCGCGTGGATTGAAACGTGTGAACGCACTTTTACCCCCCCTATATATATAGTCGCGCCTCACGCGGGCGCGTGGATTGAAACTAAAGACAAAACACCTGACCAAAGAAGAAAAACGTCGCGCCTCACGCGGGCGCGTGGATTGAAACTGATAAATTCCGGCAGCGAGTCCGCGTCAATAAGTGTCGCGCCTCACGCGGGCGCGTGGATTGAAACAATTATTGACAATGTAAAACGTGGATGACCTGGAGTCGCGCCTCACGCGGGCGCGTGGATTGAAACAAAACAGGAACAATATCAGCATCTCCAGTGATAAGTCGCGCCTCACGCGGGCGCGTGGATTGAAACACCGCCTGGATAACGCAATAAAGATTTTGGAGCGTCGCGCCTCACGCGGGCGCGTGGATTGAAACGATTACGTGCACGTGAGAATATTAGCATAGTGCTAGTCGCGCCTCACGCGGGCGCGTGGATTGAAACATCCCACCCCCACGGCGGATTACTGCTTTTCAAAGGTCGCGCCTCACGCGGGCGCGTGGATTGAAACAATGACCATACTGTGATGTTATCGGCAATATTTATGTCGCGCCTCACGCGGGCGCGTGGATTGAAACTAAAAACGCTACCGGATAAATACGTCAATATGTGCGTCGCGCCTCACGCGGGCGCGTGGATTGAAACACGGCTGGTGTCGTTGCCGTGACGCTCTTGTGCAGTCGCGCCTCACGCGGGCGCGTGGATTGAAACCTCATTAACAAACTGAATCCTGAAGGCATGTGGCGTCGCGCCTCACGCGGGCGCGTGGATTGAAACTTGGTGTCACGTAAAGCGGCTTTGCGCTTTTCATGTCGCGCCTCACGCGGGCGCGTGGATTGAAACCGTGCCGTCCGAGTCTTTATACTTAACGGTCAAAGTCGCGCCTCACGCGGGCGCGTGGATTGAAACCGGCCACTTGTCGAGATAGGCAATCCATGTCGCGGTCGCGCCTCACGCGGGCGCGTGGATTGAAACGTCGTAAAAGGTCGTGTCCACGAATCCCTCTGCCTGTCGCGCCTCACGCGGGCGCGTGGATTGAAACGGCACGTTGCGGGTCGTGACCCCCACCCGGCCATGCGTCGCGCCTCACGCGGGCGCGTGGATTGAAACGGAAGCCTGGTTTAGTCGAGGGTGCGCCAAATAGTCGCGCCTCACGCGGGCGCGTGGATTGAAACATCTGTGTGTTACGCGGTGAATAATACGGGCGGGTCGCGCCTCACGCGGGCGCGTGGATTGAAACGTAATTTGCATTATCGTTTGCCTCTGTGATCTGCGTCGCGCCTCACGCGGGCGCGTGGATTGAAACTCCATGTCCAATAGTTAGAGTCGGACAAACTCGATGTCGCGCCTCACGCGGGCGCGTGGATTGAAACCAATGAACGGGTCTAAAACTATACCATTATCGGGTCGCGCCTCACGCGGGCGCGTGGATTGAAACGCACTTCAGGCTGACGGCTGGTATCTTCGTTCAGAGTCGCGCCTCACGCGGGCGCGTGGATTGAAACACGTGAACAAAATACAAATCTGTAAAGCCGCTGTGTCGCGCCTCACGCGGGCGCGTGGATTGAAACGCAGATAGGTATACTTGCCGTGCTTGAGATCGTCGTCGCGCCTCACGCGGGCGCGTGGATTGAAACCACCAGACAAACACCAGATAATATCTGAACGCAGGTCGCGCCTCACGCGGGCGCGTGGATTGAAACCGGCATTAGCTGCGCCATAGTCTCCGGCATTGGCGTCGCGCCTCACGCGGGCGCGTGGATTGAAACCAGCAGGCCCAGCTCATCCCGTATCTGGCCGCTTGGTCGCGCCTCACGCGGGCGCGTGGATTGAAACTTTATACTTTCTTTCTTTGAAGATGAAGATGAAGTCGCGCCTCACGCGGGCGCGTGGATTGAAACTTAGACTAAGAGAGCAAAGTATATCTGGGAATTTAGGTCGCGCCTCACGCGGGCGCGTGGATTGAAACTGAACAAAATGAAAACCATCTTCACAGATTATTGGTCGCGCCTCACGCGGGCGCGTGGATTGAAACAACACCCATGCCTCCGCTTTTTACAGCGGCCGCAGTCGCGCCTCACGCGGGCGCGTGGATTGAAACCTCAAACTCCTGGCCGTAGCGGTGCAGGGAAGAGCGTCGCGCCTCACGCGGGCGCGTGGATTGAAACATTCCGGGAGCGATAGACTCCCATTTTTCGTGGTCGCGCCTCACGCGGGCGCGTGGATTGAAACGTGAGAGAGGGAAAGTTGGGCGGGCAGTAGAAGTCGTCGCGCCTCACGCGGGCGCGTGGATTGAAACTGTCTCTGAACACGGCATAAATCATCCAGTAGTTGTCGCGCCTCACGCGGGCGCGTGGATTGAAACATTATTAGATGTGGACGTGACGACAGGTGGATTTCAGTCGCGCCTCACGCGGGCGCGTGGATTGAAACAATAAAGCCGTAGCCCTTTTTGTCGTTGAACCATGTCGCGCCTCACGCGGGCGCGTGGATTGAAACAAAAGGGAAAGGGAAACTCTCCTGGGCGGATGATGGTCGC
>Ga0302244_1001763_pt1 | contig 12309 bp, 10 predicted proteins | sample AAG_UR_Phe_MG_FD_193513 | JGI IMG/M metagenome (GOLD analysis project Ga0302244, IMG submission 193513) | Enriched activated sludge microbial communities from anaerobic digester in WTTP, New Holstein, Wisconsin, United States - AAG_UR_Phe | ecosystem: Engineered > Bioreactor > Anaerobic >... | reverse complement strand
GGCGCTCGCGGTGGCGGCGTAGCGCGCGATTTTGCCCCCTGCGGCGGCGCCGCCGCAGGGGGCAAGCCAAGAAACACCTTGAGTGGAAACCATGACGACCAATTTGCTGAACTTGACGGACACAACTAGATTTTGCCGATATTTTATCCCTTTTCACGCCTAAACCCTTGATTTTACAGGCGAAAGAGGTTTAACACGGTTGGGCTTCCCTTCGGCATCGCTTTAGTTAAGTATTTGGAAAAATAGGGGTTGGGCAAGGAATCGCCTTTTAGGCCTGGTGCTGCGGCTGGTTTGGGCAAAATACTGGCTGGACGGGGCGGCAGGGTTGTGCGGGCTGATGTTGTTTTGCCCGGGTTGAAGGGGATGCTTCGATTGCGGTTTTCGGTTTCAGCGCAGGACACGGCGGGAGGTCAGCCGGGTTTCCTTTCGCCCGGTTTTTTTCCCGGAGGTTGACCGGCGGGCGCGGATAAAGCGGCCGGGCCTTTTGGATTCCCGCTTCCCGGGAATGACCTTCATTCATGCCGGGTTTGAAGCTCGCGCTCCGGCTTTGGGCCCGCGTTCTGATTGTTCCGGTTCGGCGCGGGTTTGCGGGGGATGGCGAAGGCGGCGGGCGCCGGGGCGTTATGGAAGCTTGCCAACCCCGGGGGGGCGGCTACATTGGCATTCACTTATGAAGATGCCAGTTTGCGGAGTGGTGTTGGTTGCCTTGATGGCGGCGGGGTGCGCGACCGGAAACAAATCCCAGGAGGCGGCGCAGCATACGATGTATAACAAGCCGCTGACTTCGCCGGGGGCGAAATTTGGGGCGTTGCCGCCGCCGGTGCAGCTCTCGGTGCTGGCGCAGGTCGGCGCGGCGGCGGTGGTGGATACGGTTCGGGACACCAGCTCGGGCCAGGTTGTGTACAAGGTCTATTTCCGCGAGAGCGATCTTTTCCCGCCGATGTATATCGCGCCCGATGGCAGCATGCTCAACCCCGATCTGACGGTGGCGGTGAGCGCCCGAACGGGCACGCGGGTGAAGCCCGAGGATGTGCCGCCGAAGGTGAAAAAGGCCATCCCGGAGAAGGCGCACTCTTCCGAAGTCGCTTACATCAACAAGGAGATGTGGGGCGAGCGGACCATTTACGTCGTCACTTTCAAGGACGAAGCGCACAATCCCAAGCTGCTGCTGGACGAGGAGGGCGTCGTCGTGCATGAAGCGCAGCCATAACGGCGGCGGGCCTGCGGCCAGACGCCCAGCGCTTCGAGCTGGCGGGTGACCCGCGCCGGCCAGTCCCGGTTGGCGGCGGGGTTGGCGGGGCTGGGATGCAGGATGCGCCCGATTCGCAGCGCGCCCGGGCCGCCGACGTGCTCGGCCCGGCGGGCGGCAAATTCACCGATGCCAATCAGCCATTCGGGTTGCAGCGCGCGCAGGACGGCGCGCAGGTGCCGGTCGCAGGCGGCGAACAAGGCGTCCCGCTCCGCCGCGGGCAGCTTGTCCGGCGTGCGGTTGCGGCCCGAGGCTTCCAGAAAGGCCAGGGGGCAGTAGTTGATCACGATATGCCCGGCGAAGAAGCGTTCCGGCGTCCCGAAGCGCGCGGCGAACAGGCCCCACAAGCGCCGGCCGCTGACCTCGGAGCGGGGGCAGGCAAAGCCGGTGATGGGCCGCCGTGGATGCTCGCCGGGGGGGCGGCGGACGCGGCCGGCGAGCCGGAGCCAATCGCGCACGGCGGCGACCTCGCCGAACGGCACGCCGGTTTGGACCATGCCGAACGGCCCCGGGTTCATGCCGAGAAAGACCACCCGCTTGGGTGCGGCGCCGAATCGCTCCAGGTAGGCCGCGTGCGGCGCCCAGGCGTAGGCCAGGGGGTTATAGACGTGGGCGACGGGCGGCGCGAAGCGCAGCCGGGCGGTGGCGGCGCGCAAGCGCCGGGCGGCGGCGAGGAGCGTTTCCGCGGCCGGAGCCATCCGCGTGTGAGCCGGGGGTTTGGCCGGCGTCCCGGGGGCGCCGGGCGCCGCCGGGTTTAATGGCCGCAGCCGCAGCCGTGGCCGTCGCCGCAGCAGCCGCCGGCCAGGTCTTCCGCGGAGGGGAGGCGGCCCAGCTCGAAGGTCTTTTTAACGTGCCGGTGGATGAACTCCTGCATTTCCTTCAGTTCCTGCTGGGCGTCAATGAAGCCGCGCGCGACGGGATTCCGGAGCAGCGCGTCGCGCTCCTGCTCGAAGTCGGAGATTTCCGCATCGGTCAGCGCCAGCGCGTTCTGTTGTTTTTCCTGCAGGGCCTGGCCCTTGGCGACGGTGCCGTCGTATTGCGCCCGGGCGCGTTCATCCGCCATAAAGATGTCAATGCTCTGGCGCAGGGCCTGGACGCCGGGTTCGTCCAGGATGGCCTGGCATAATTCGCGCGTCTTGCGCGCAATCGCAGTCTCTTCCATCAGTGTTGCCATAAGTCTAAAAATGCCGTTGGGCCGACACGGGCGCCTGGCCAGTAAGCGTGTCGCACTCCCAGTACAACATACTTGCCGGGGAAAAGCAAATCTCCGCGCGGGGGCGGGGGGCTTTTTCCGGCCCGGCCGGGGGGGCGGGGTCAGGGCTGCACGATCTGGTTGCGGATGGCGTAGCGGACGATGTCGGCGGTGGAATGGAGATCGAGCTTGCGCATGAGGTTGGCGCGGTGCGTCTCGGCGGTTTTGGCGCTGATGCCCAGCGCCTCGGCGATTTCCTTGGTCGCCTTGCCTTCGGCGATGAGCTGGATGATTTCGCGTTCGCGCGCGGTTAATTCCTGGCCCCCCGGGGTTTCGGGGTTGAGGTAGCCTTGCAGCACCACCGCGGAGATTTTGGGCGTGAAGTAGGGTTTGTGGCGGGCGAGCGCCTGGAGGGCGGCGACCAGGAACTCGCCGGCATCGGTTTTGAGAATAAAGCCATGCGCGCCCGCCGAGAGCATTTCATGCACCAGCCGCTCGGAGTCGTGCATGGTCAGGATGAGCACTTCCGTGCCCGGGTGCGCGGCGCGGATTTGGCGGGTGGCTTCCAGGCCGTTGAGCTCGGGCATGGCAAAGTCCATGACGACGATGTCGGGGCGCAGTTCGCGGGCCAGGGCGACGGCTTCGCGGCCGGTGCGGGCTTCGCCGCAGACGGTCCACCCGGGCTGGCTTTCGATCGTGGCGCGCAGCCCTTTGCGGATCATTTCGTGGTCGTCGGCCAGGAGGATGCGCAGGGAGGACATGGCGGGGGGGAATCAGGGCGCGGCGGCCGGGTCCGGGAGCGGCGCGGGGAGGGGCACGGCGGCCCGGACGAGGGTGCCGGCGGGGCCGGATTCGAGCTCCAGTTGGCCGCCCAGGAGGCGCAAGCGTTCCTGCATGCCGCCCAGGCCCACGCCGGAGCCGCCGCTGCGGGCCTGGATGCGGGCCAGTTTATCCTCGGGAATGCCGTGTCCCATATCGCGCACTTCCAGCGTAACCCGGTTGTCCCCGCGCGCCAAGCGGATTTGGGCGCGGGAGCTGCCGGAGTGTTTCAGCACGTTGGAGAGGCTCTCCTGGAGCACCCGGAAGAGGGCCAGCTCGGTGTCCTCGGGCAGCCGCCCGAAATCGGCCGGCGCCTCCAGTTCGAGGGTGATGCCGCTGCGGGCGGACAGCCCTTGCGTATAGTCCTCGATGGCGCCCACCAGCCCCATGGCTTCCAGCAGCGGGGGGTGCAGCAGGTAGGAGTGGGTGCGAATCTCCTGCGCCGCCTGGCTGGCCAGTTGGATGCAGTCATCGCACAGCGCCCGGGCCGCGGCCGAAGCCGGGTCCAGGTGCCCCTTGAGGCTGCCCAGGTTGAGGGTAAGCGCCGCGAGGTGCTGGGCGGTGGTGTCGTGCAATTCCCGGGCCAGGTGGCGGCGTTCCAGGTCCCGCACCTGGAGCAGGCGGGCCGAGAGCCGGTGCAGTTCCTCCTCGGTTCGTTTGCGGGCGGTGAGGTCGCGCGCCACGACCAGCACCTTGGCGACCCGGCCCCGCCGGTCTTGAATCACGCTGCCCTGCGATTCGATATGCCGCACGCGGCCGGCCTGATCCAGCAGGCGGTACTCCAGCCGCTGGCCCACGCCGGTCCGGACGGTTTCCCGGAAGGCCTGGGTGACGCGCGCGCGGTCGTCGGGATGCACCTCGGCGAATGAGTTGGTTCCCCGCAGCCGGTCGGGGTCGCCCAGGATCTGGCGATAGGAAGGGCTGTTGTAGAGGCGGCGGCCCCGCACATCGAGCAGCGCCACCAAATCGGCGAGGTTGTCCATGATCAACCGGATCTGCTGTTCGCCGGGCCGCAACGCCCGCGGCGCCGGCGGCGGCGCCGTCCGGGATCGCAGGGCGGCGAGGCCCCGGGCCAGGTCGCCGGCCAGTTGGGCGAGCCATTTCTTTTCCCCGGCGCGGAAGCCGCCCGGCGCGGCGGCTTGCACCGTGAGCACGCCCAGCACGCGCCGGCCCTGCTTGAGCGGGAACCGGGCCGCGGCCGCCCCGCCGCGCGCCCCCGCCGCCGGGAGTTCCGGCCCGCCGGTGCGGAGGGCGGTGCCGGTGCGGATGCCGCCGTTGCGGCACGCCCAGGCCACCGGGCGCACCGTCCGGGCGGGGGTTCGTTCGACCCGGCCCACCCAGGCCACCGGGTAGCCGCCGATTTCGACCACCCGCCGGCAAAGGGCGCGGAGCAGTTTTGTTTCGTCGGTGGCGCGCAGGATCAGGGCGCGGCCTTCCGCGAGCAGGCGCAGGCCGCGGTTGGCGTCGCGGCGGGCCGCGGTCTTTCGGGCGGTTTGCGCGGGGTCCGGACGGCGTGGTTTGGCGGGCGGCATTGCTTCAGCGCGCGGGCGGGCGGGGCGGGGCGGCGTCGGCCGCGCCGGGGCGGGCCGCCGGGCGGTCTCCGGCGTTGCGGGCCGGGGCTGCGGCCGCGGCGGGGCGGGCGGGCGCGTCTTCCGCCCGGAGTTCGGGGCGGAAGGCCAGGATGCTCAGCGGCGGGAGGATGAACTCGGCGGAGCAGGGCAGGCCGTGGCAGGCTTTCTCCGTCGCGGTCACGCTGCCGTAGTTGCCCAGGTTGCTGCCGCCGTAAATCGCCGCGTCGCTGTTCAGCAGTTCGAGCCATTTCCCCGGGCGGGGCAACCCGATGCGGTATTGGCGGCGCGGCACCGGGGTCAGGTTGGCGATCACGATCAGCTCCCGGGGGGAGCCGGCTTCCTGCCGCAGGAAGGAGAGCACGCTGTTGAGGTGGTCGGAGCAGTCCACCCAGCGGAATCCCTCCGGGTCGTAGTCGGATTTCCACAGCCCCGGCTCCGCCAGGTACAATTGGTTCAGGTCGGCCAGGAACCGCTGCAGGCCGGCATGGTAAGGCCCTGCCGTCAACAGCCGCCAGTCCAGTTCCGCGTTGGCGTTCCATTCGGCGCGCTGCCCGAATTCCCCGCCCATGAAGAGCAGTTTTTTGCCCGGGAACAGCCATTGGTAGCCCAGCAGCGTCCGCAGGTTCGCGAACTTCTGCCAGTCATCCCCGGGCATGCGGCCCAGCAGCGAGCCTTTGCCATGCACCACTTCGTCGTGGGAGAGGGGCAGGATGAAGTTCTCGTGGTGGTGATAGAGCATGGCGAACGAGAGGTCGTTCTGGTGGTACTTGCGGTGGACGGGGTCGCGGTGGAAGTAGCCCAGCGTGTCGTGCATCCAGCCCATATTCCACTTGAAGGAGAAGCCCAGCCCGCCCACGTAGGGGGGGCGCGTCACCTGCGGCCAGGCGGTGGACTCCTCGGCGATGGTCATGACGCCGGGGAACTCGGTATGCACGAGGTGGTTGAACCGCCGGAGGAACTCGATGGCCTCCAGGTTTTCCCGCCCGCCGAAGGCGTTGGGAATCCACTGGCCCGGGGCGCGCGAGTAGTCCAGGTAGAGCATCGAGGCCACCGCGTCCACGCGCAGGCCGTCCACGTGGAAGCGCTCGCACCAGAACAGCGCATTGGCCAGCAGGAAATTCGCCACCTCGTGCCGCCCGTAGTTGAAGATCAGGGTGCCCCAGTCCTGGTGCGCTCCCTGGCGCGGGTCTTCATGTTCGTACAGCGCCGTGCCGTCAAAGCGGGCCAGCGCCCAGTCGTCGCGCGGGAAGTGCGCCGGCACCCAGTCGATAATCACCCCGATCCCCGCCGCGTGCAGCGCATTGATGAGGTATTGCAGGTCTTCCGGCGGGCCATAGCGGCTGGTCGGCGCGAAGAATCCCGTCACCTGGTAGCCCCAGGACGGGTAGTAGGCGTGTTCGGCGACCGGCATGAATTCGACATGCGTGAAGCCCATCTGCTTCACGTATTGGATCAGGGGCTCGGCCAGGGCGCGGTAGCCGGGGGATTCCGCCGCCGATTTCTTCCGCCAGGAGCCCAGGTGCAGCTCGTAGATGCTCAGCGGGGCGCGCAACGGATCGCGCGTCCGCCGCCGCGCCAGCCAGTCCGCGTCGGTCCACGGGAACTGGCGGTTGTTCCACACAATGGCCGCGTTCTTCGGGGCCGTCTCGAAGAAGAAGCCATAGGGGTCGGTTTTGAGCATGACTTTCCCCCGCGCGTTGCGGAGCTCGAACTTATAGTGCGCCCCGGCGGACACGTCCGGCACGAAGATTTCCCACACCCCCGACTGCCCCAGCGGCCGCATCGGGTGGCAGCGGCCGTCCCAGTGGTTGAAGTCGCCCACCACGCTGACGCGCCGGGCGTTGGGCGCCCAAACCGCGAAACTGGCGCCGGCGGCGCCGTCCAGCACGCGCAATTGCGCCCCGAGTTTATCGTAGATGCGGCGCTCGTCGCCCTTGCCGAACAGGAACAAATCGTCCTCGCTGAGGGTGGGGGCAAAGGAGTACGGGTCGCGGCGGCGCTGCGCGCGGCCCTGGGCATCCGTGATGACCAGCTCGTAGGCGTAGGGTTCCGTCACCGCCGTCGTCACGCCCTCGAACAGGCCCGCCGGGTGCAGGCGCGTCAACGGGAGGATGGGTTGGTCCGGTTCGCGCAGCGGGTGCGCCTCGATTTTCACCGCCTGCGGCACCAGCGCCCGCACCACCAGGCCGGCGCCGTTGGCCAGCGGGTGCATTCCCAGCCACTGATGGGGGGCGCGTTGTTTGGCTTCCACCAAACTCTGGAGTTCTGCCTGTGTCAGAAGCATGGCGGGTGGATTCTAGCAGCCGGCCCGGCTTAGGCCACACGATTTTTTGCCCGGGGCGCGGGCGGCGGGGGGAACCCCGGCCGGCCCCCGGGCGGGGGCTTTTGACATTTTCCGCCGTCTTTACTACCCTTGGGGCATGGAAGCACTGCATGCTCCGTGGCGGATCGAGTATATCCTGGCGCCCAAGCCCGAGAACAGCGAGAGCCTGTTCACGCGCATCGCCCAGGCGAATGATGACGAGGCGAACCTCGTGATTGCGCGCGACCGCACGTGCTTTGCGCTGCTCAATGCGTATCCCTACACCGGCGGCCACCTGATGATTGTGCCCTACCGGCAGGTGCCGGACTTCCAGGGGCTGACCGATGAGGAACTGGCGGGGCTTCTGAAGCTGACGCGGCGCTGCCAGGCGGCGCTGTCCAAAGTGATGAAGCCGCAGGGGTTCAACATCGGGATAAACCTGGGGCAGGTCGCCGGGGCGGGCGTGCTCGGGCATTTGCATATTCACGTCGTGCCGCGGTGGCTGGGGGATACGAATTTCATGCCCGTTCTGGCGGACACGGTGGTGGTGCCGGAAGCCCTGCGCGAGCTGGCCGCCCGGTTGCGCGCGGAACTGAACCCATCCTAGCCCGGAGCGTTCGTGCCTTCCGCCCGCGTCCAGCCGTCCGTTTGCCCGCGTCCCGCCGTTCACGTCTGAGTTCGAATCATGCCTACGGAAATCCTTCATTTTGAGAATGCCCGCCTTGCGCAGCAGCTTTACAACCACGACCCGCGCAACCTGCAGGTGCTGGAGCAGCAGCTGGGCGTCAAGGCCACCTCCCGCGAGGGCTGGATCAAGCTCGAGGGCGAGCCGGAGGCCATCGCCCGCGCCAAGCACCTGTTTTTGCTGCTGGAGGATTCGCTCCAGGCCGGGACGCCGGTCCGGAACCGCGAGTTCTCGAACGCGCTGAACATCATCCGCCAGGAGGGCGTGGCCATGCTCAAGAACATCCTCTCCGACCGCATCCGCACTTCCGACAAGAAGGCCGGCGTGACCGCCAAGACCGTGGGCCAGAAACGGTATCTGGATGCCATCCGAACGCATGACGTGACCCTGGGCGTGGGGCCGGCCGGCACCGGCAAGACGTACCTGGCGGTGGCCGTGGCGCTGGCCGCGTTGAAGGAGGGCAAAGTCGCGCGCCTGATCCTGACCCGCCCCGCGGTGGAAGCCGGCGAGGCGCTGGGGTTTCTGCCGGGTGATCTGTATGAAAAGATCATGCCCTACTTGCGCCCCTTGCATGACGCCCTGCACGATATGCTCCCGGCGGAAGACATCCAGAAGCATACCGAGCGCGGTGTCATCGAGATCGCCCCGCTGGCCTACATGCGCGGGCGCACGCTCAATAACGCGTTCATCATCCTCGACGAAGCGCAGAACTCGACCACCGAGCAGATGTTCATGTTCCTCACGCGCCTGGGCCTTAATTCCAAGGCCGTAATCACCGGCGACGAGACGCAGATTGACCTGCCGCAGCATAAACATTCCGGCCTGCTCGAAGCGCACCGCGCCCTGCAGGGCATTGAGGGCGTCGCCATTGTCGAGTTCACCAAGCGCGACGTGGTCCGCCATCCGCTGGTGCAGCGCATCATCTCGGCTTACGAACGCCACCGCGGCCAGGCGCGCCGCCCCCCGCATGCGGAAGAAGCCTGACCCCCCCGGCCGCGCGCGCCGGCCCGCCGGCCCGCGGGAGGCCCAAACGGCCAAAACGATGCGGCGCGGGCCGGGCCGCCGTTCCTCGCTTACGCTGGTCAACCGCCACCCCGGCCGGGAAGTGAACCTGCCCGCCCTGCGGCGCATCGCGCAGGCCCTGCTGCGGGAAACGTGGCCGGGCTGCCGCTTTGATCTGGGCATCTATATGGTGGCGGCAGCCGAAATGGCCCGCCTGAACGAGACCTTTCTGCGGCACTCGGGCTCGACGGACGTCATCACCTTCGACTACGCCCAATCCCCCGGCGCCGGGGCGCAACCAGGCCCGCCCCCTGCCTTGCTCCACGGCGAGATCCTGGTCTGCCTGGACGAAGCGATTTCCCAGGCCCGCCGCTTTCGCACCACCTGGCAGAGCGAATTAATCCGCTACGTGGTTCACGGGGTGCTGCACCTGCGGGGCTACGACGACCGATCCCACCGGCTGCGTCAACAAATGAAGAAAGCCGAAGATGGCCTGGTCCGCCGACTGGCCGGCCGGTTTGACTTCGGCGCGCTTGGGTGATTCCCAGCCGAAGCCGGGCTTTGCCGCTCTGCGGTTGCCGCAGTTCAACGAGGGCGCGCGCCGGGCCGGGGTGGGCCGCGGAGCCGCCAGAAGCGCTTCCGCGAAGGGCGCAGCCACGCCGCAAACGCGCCCGCCGGAAATCCTTTCCGGCTCCTCCGGCTCCCCCTCGCCGGGCGGGGAAAAACGAGGCGGCTGCCGGTTAAAAGCCGTTTGTTTTGGCTCGACAAAACGGTCCCCGGCCCTATTATTTCCGCACTAATTAGAGAAAGCTCGGTTGTGCCAAATTCTATGTTAACGTCTGTTGTTTCATCTCCGTTGCAGTCGCTGTTGCGCGGCATTGGCCGTTGTCTGGCGGGTTTGCTGTTAGCCGGTTCCTGTTCGGCGGGGACACTTCCCTTCTAAGATGATTTTGAAAGCGGTTTGTCCCACTGGACGGCGAGCGGCACCTGGGGGCTGACCACCACGCATTATGGCTCGCCCAGCCACGCCGTCACCGACAGCCCGGGCACGTTCTATACCAATAATACCCACTCGGCCCTGACCCTGGCGGCATCGCTTTCGCTGGCCGGCGCCGTTCGGCCGGCGCTCGGTTTCCAGCATCGGTACGCGCTGGAAACGGGCTACGATTTCGGGCGGGTGGAGGTTTCCGTGGATGGCGGCAATAGTTGGGTTTCGCCGGAGCTGGCCGCGTACACGGGCCAGCAGGGGACCCTGGCGCGCGAGCAGCTTGATCTTTCCGCCTATGCCGGGGTCGCGGATTTCCGCCTTCGTTTCCGCCTGGCCACGGACAGTTCCGTGGTGATGGACGGCTGGTATGTGGATGACGTGGTCATCGCTGAAGCCCCCGCGCCCGTGACGCTGACCGCCACGGCTACCAACCGGAATTCCATCGGCCTGGCCTGGACGCCGTCCGCGGCGGCGGACTTTGCCGCGTATCGCCTCTACCGTTCTTTGACGCCCGGCCTTGACTGGCGCACGGCGCGGGTGATTGCCGAGGGGAACGCTTCCGCCACCACCAACGTGACCGACCTGACGGCCTCGCCCAAGACGACGTATTATTACCGGGTCGCGGTGGTCAACACCCGGGGCCTGCTCACCCTGGGCAATGAAATCGCCGTCACCACGCATCCCGGGATGGATTATCCGTTTACCGACAACGGCGAGGGCGGCCCCAACATTTGGGTCGCCGAGGCGCCCTGGGCCTTAAGTTCCGAGGACGCCTTGTCGCCGGAGCATGGCTGGTCGGATTCGCCCGGCGCCAATTACGCCAACAACATTACCTCGCAGGCGCTCACGCTGGCGGCGCCGCTCTTTCTGGCGGGCCAGGCCAGTGCGCCCGTCTTCTCGTTCTATCACAAGTATGACTTTGCCTCCGGGGACTCGGGCAATGCGGAAGTATCGCTCAACAACGGCACGGACTGGACTTCCCTGGCCAGTTTCACCGGCACTTCGTCCAACCAGTGGCGGCGCGCCCGGTTCAGCCTGGCCCCCTACTCCAATGCGGTCTCCGTGTTGTTGCGCTTCCGGATCACCACGGATTCAGCCACCCAAGGTGATGGCTGGCACCTGGACGACATCTCGGTGGCGGAATCGCCCGCCGTGGTCAATGCGCCGGTGCTTGACCAGATCACGTCGCATACCATCCGCGTCAGTTGGGCGGCCGCTGCCGGGGATATGTTCTCGCACTACGCCGTGTTTCGCTCCACGACGCCGGGAGTCGGGATCAACTCGACGCTGGTGGCAACCATCCCCGATCGGAACCTGACGGTGTTCACCGACGCCAACCTGGCCCTCGACACCGTTTATTACTACCGGGTCTATGCGGTGAATTCATACGGCGCCTTCTCACCCGACAGCCCCACGGAAAGCAGCGCGCGCACGTTGAATAATCCGTTGCCGTTCACGGAAGATTTTGAAGGCTCGCTGCAAGGATGGAACCTCACCGGCACCTGGGGAATCGCGACCAACGACGCCCACTCCGGCCTGGCCTGCCTCGCGGATTCGCCCGGCTTTAATTATGCCAACAGTTCAGACAGCTACGCCCTGACGGCGGTGAACCTGGTGGGCACGACCTGGCCGGTATTGCGGTTTTGGGATCGGTATCGGCTGGCGGACAACGACTGGGCCCGGCTGGAGGTGTCCACGGATGGCAACAGTTGGACGCCGATTTACGGGGCGGCGGGCATCCGCGCCGAGTGGGCCGAGCAGAGCATTGACCTGTCGCCCTGGAAGAACCAGAGCAACCTGCGGCTGCGGTTTCATCTGTGGACGGATTGGAGCACGACCGAGGATGGGTGGAGCATTGACGATTTGACGGTGGCGGAGCATGCCCCGGCGGCCCTGGCGCTGCCTTTCTACGAGACCTTCGAGGCGGGGCTGGACCAGTGGCTGCACGCGTCCTGGGCGCGGGACACCAACGGGGCTTATGGCGGGCAGTATGCGGTGCGGGACACGCCGAGCGGGCGGATGAACCCGGACACGACCTATTGGCTGGGGCTGGGGAGCCCCTTGAACCTGAGCAACGCGGTCAACCCGCAACTGGTATTCTGGGTTAAAGGGCAGTTGCCGTATCGGTCGCGGTTCCGGGTGCATTACTCGACGGACGACGGGTTGAACTGGGGCGAGCTCTATGGGCTCAACTATGAGTGGGATCAGGGCTGGACGCGGGCGCAAGTGTCGCTGCAAAGCCTGGTCAACCGGCTGGTGCGGCTGCGGTTTGCCACCTGGAATGAATACGGCAGCGCCCCGGCTGAGGACCTTTGGATTGACAACCTCGCGATTGAGGAATCGCCGCCCCCGGTGGCGCTTTATCCGTTGACTGATACCACTTCTGGCACGTAAATGCACTATTCTCCGCTGCGGTAGCGTTTACTTGTTGAACCAGCCAAGGATGAGAGACTAACCCCCGCACGCGCTCGGCACTCTCATAGATGGGCCGCAACTCCTCC
>Ga0302244_1001756_pt1 | contig 12346 bp, 12 predicted proteins | sample AAG_UR_Phe_MG_FD_193513 | JGI IMG/M metagenome (GOLD analysis project Ga0302244, IMG submission 193513) | Enriched activated sludge microbial communities from anaerobic digester in WTTP, New Holstein, Wisconsin, United States - AAG_UR_Phe | ecosystem: Engineered > Bioreactor > Anaerobic >... | reverse complement strand
AAAAATATATTCAAACTTGACTTAGATCGAACACTTTTGTAAAGTAGAGACGGCAGGGAAAGAATCATAAAAAGGCCGTTCGGATAAAATCGGATTTAGTGTTCGAATAGATTGGATTATATACTCCTTATCGAACAATGTGATCATTGACACTTTGTCTCCGTACTTGCGGGGGGCACCCCGCAGGCCTGTTCTGGGTGGCGGGTCTTGATAGCCCACTGCATTGCTCTTGGCCCGAGTAATCACATGCACCAGACGTTGACCATGGGCATCCACAACGTCTTTCAAGATCGTAAAGACCGGACCCACGGCAAAGTAGGCATCCAGTACCAGCAGAAACGGCCGGTTCATCCGCCGCACCACGCCGGCAGCCATAAATGCCATCAAGGTGGTGACGCTGGTTTTAACCTCCCCATCTACGACAGGCAATGGCTTGTTTTGGTACGAACGGAGATCAGTCACCCCTTCGTGCAACTCAGCACAAAGGGGAATGCAAAAGCGTTTTTTTTACCTCCCCGGCCAAGATGCCCAGGACTCCATGATGATGGCCATAGATATATTCCGGTTTCCCCACATTGTCCGATTCCTGGTGCAACTTCTTGACCCCCGGCATCTTCTCGGCCTCCTTTGATATCTTGATCCCATCCCCGATCAATATGCAACGATTATCAACTTGAAGCAAAGGGGCCTCGGACAATACGATCTGAGACCAACGGTCCATGATCCGCTGCATCCGCCATGAAGAAGCCCGAAAAAATGACATCAGAGCGGTGTATAAATCGGAGTCCAACGCCAGCCAACGTATAATGGAGCTGACACCGTGATGATCGAGGCGGAAAAGAAACCCCGCGACGACAATCACAAACCATTCAAAAGCCGCTGTCCTGCTGAAACACTCACGAAATCCCATCAAGAGAACACTGACTTCCCCAATCATGGCCTGATCCTCCTTTCCTATTGTCTGTTGTTGGAAAACAACCAAAGGTCACTCTTTCAGGCCAAAGGTGTTGGGGGCAGTCCGAACAAAGGTCCGGCCAGCGTTCATACGCTTAATGATGAACGATACGACGGAATCCCTATCTAGGGTAGAATCGTAATCCCTCGCAGCGATCTCGATGATCTCCGAAATGTGCATAGGACGTCCGACGTTCCTGAGTATTTGTTCGACCAAGTCGACCATAGACGTACGCTTCACGGGCCGTTCCTTCATGCCTTTTTGAAAACGGTCTATGATCTTCAGCTTCGATTCCGTAACCTCCTTTTCATATGCGAGAAATGTTTCAAATTCTTCCATGCTTCCAACCTCCTTTTCTTAGCGTTGGAAACACAATACACTAAATTTACATGTACGTCAATAATTTTTATACTTACATTAAATATTTTTTGATAATCTTTGCCGCCTTATATTGCGACGCATATATCACCGTTGACTATTTAACAAACGTACGTTATTCAACGATTGTTACGTTACAAGCCAAAAACTTTGGACTCTCAAGTCTTTAATATAAGGCCATATAAACTCTTTAAACCAAGGTCAAAACTTTTTTACTATAAATTTGATCACGGTATCAATAAATCTCATACATCCTCCTCTATTTTTTATTTTGGATCGCTAACAATAGCGTAACCCGCGCGGGCACGACCACCGACCTAAAAACCGCGGCCTATCTTACCGCGTCGGGTTCACGCATTCGGTATGTGCTTCTAAGTTCCGCCCGCCACTTTCCTGTAGGCCTTCTCAAATAGTGGCAGAAAATCCTTTGTCCTGGTTTTCCCAGGATCTATGTAGTAGAAGGCCTGTTTCCACTGAGTGTCGTACCTGGTGAACGCGATACCCACTTCCTTTGCTTCCGGCTCGGAGAGCTTAAAGAAGAAGGCAAAACTCTTCGTCCCCACCCACTGAATGCCAAAGGCGTTAAAAAATCCAGCTTTGAACCCACAATAGAACTTGTTGAACTTCGTCTCTAAGGCCCAGCCATGGTGTTTTACGACTTCCTCCGCTTCCTTGACATACTTCAGGAACTGAACAGCGCTCTGTTGGTTGTAGTGGCTCTTATAGAACTCTTCATCGTAGACCTCTAAGCCTTTTACAGGCTTGGGCTTGGTTGTTTTAGCCTCTGGTTCAAGCTTCGTAACGAGAAAGATGGTGTTACTTCCTTCAACCCAGCGATTGACTTCCACAAGGTCGACCGGGTAGTTAATCTTTTCCACAATGTCCAATGTGGACCGCAGGATTCTAGGTGCTATAACGAGGATACGTACAACGAAGGAATCCCAGCTTATAGACAAACCCTCGGGCTTGTTGTTACATTCCAACCATAGTGATTTTATCGAATCGGGGTTGCTTTCTGCCCAGAAGGCATACTGCAAGACCTGCGGTACGATTGAGGCGTCGACGTCGACGTTTTTCATTTCGATAATGCACACGTTTCCGTCAGTATCAACGCCGATGATGTCGGGAATGCCGGCCTTGTTTCCCCCGCGTATTTGGCGCTTTAGAAGGAAGATATCTTCAAGTATTTCCGGTGTTTCAAACACCGTCTTCTCAAATTCTTCCTCTGTTTTGAATGGCGTTGCCAAGAGGCTCTTCGTGCTATCGGGACCTTTCCAGAACAGATTAGGCAAGCTCATGTATTATCTCTCCTCTTCTGTTTTCTACACATAGCGCTCCGCATAACCGGCTGGTAATGGAACGTAGCGGAATTGCCAGCTCGAGTTGATGCGGTTGTTATGTGATGCTTTTATGACGTTTCATTTTGGTTGAGCAAATTCCAGTATTTTTTCAATACGATTAAGTGCCAGACTTTGAAGCTGTTTTTCGTAACCTATCCCCTTATTTGCTACTCTCCAAGAATACTGTTCAAAGAAAAGAATGTATTGATTATCGGGATGATAGCAATACTCCCGCCATGCCTTATCTATTTCCTGCCGTTCTTTGCTTGAAAGGTGGTTTTTGAAGATTTCAAAAGCTTTCAAGTGGCGATCTATATAACCAGCCTCCAAAAATTCATTAAGATCTGCGTAGTGTCTCTCGTTGTCGGGAATGACAGCGTTATGTTTCAAGAAAGTAATTTCGGGAATAAAAGCATTTCGGAATGAAGTGGCAGCCTTATTGAACTCACTGATCCTGTAAATGCTGAGAGTGCTTCTATACCCAATCCAACCGCCAACAAGCGCACCAACAATTGTAAAGCCACCCGCGATGAATGCCAATTCATAGGGACTAATGATCAATTTAAGGTATCTCTCCTTTCACGTGGTTCAATTGGAGTAATTATTAGCTTGGTATTTTTGAAGATCATTTTCATTTTTCACACCACGAAAAAATCAGCCGGAGCAAGGCGTGCGCCTTGTGATCGGTTAATGCAATGCAAAAAATCAAAAGCCACAATGACTTTTATTGATATTTATTGAGGCGATTAAAATTCCATTCATGTCTTTATACATATAGTCGTATTGAACACCCATCTTTAGCATTTTGACCATATCTTGATTGCTGCATAGATTTTTCACCAGCATGGTTTTTATCTCATATGCAAAGGCAATTTTGTCTATATCTTTTTCTGTCAGGTTGACCATTGTGTATATGTATGACATGCGCTTACCGATACATATTGTTGTATCCCATCGAGTTTCGGAATCAACCATCATCGGCAAATGTGCATTGATTTTTTTCGAGGTATCAAGCAATCTTTGTTCTACAGTAGCTTCGATTTTGCCTTGCTCATAACTGCCAGCGGTATATTTACCAACCATCTTGCCAATTCCCTTAGCAAATACAATTGCCAGCAGCACACCGATTACTGCTATCACTTTGCCGAATGTTTTCACTTGGCTTCTCCTTTCACATAACGGCGGAGATCTGCAGTGGCACGAGATCTGCCGGGACGCGAAGCGTCACATGCAGACCGTGACACGAGCTTCAGTGATTTGTTGGCGCCGCGTGAATCAGCGCGTAGACAACAAATCACGGGCTATTTACAAGCGCCGAGACTTCGATGGGTCACGGCGCCAATAAAGAGCTGGACAGTGAGAGCCGTGCTCCGCCTGGATGATCTGGATAAAGAACTTGAGAAACACGCTCAACGTTTCGTCCGCTATGCCGACGACTTCATCGTGCTGGTGAAGAGTCGCCAAGCGGGGGAACAGGTCATGGAAAACTTGAAACGCTTCCTGGAGCGTAGCCCCAAACCGAGGATCAACAAGGATAAAACTGGATGAACTACTTCGGAATATCTGAATATTACAGACCGATTCCTGAAATAGACCTCTGGCTGAGAAGGCGTTTGCGCATGTGCTACTTTAAACAGTGGCGCACAGCATGAAACAAGGTGCGGGAACTCCGCAAACTGGGAACGTCGCTTCAGGCAGCCACCTCAGTGGCCATCAGCCGCAAAGGGCCATGGCACTTGTCCCGGACGTTGACGACGCAAACGGGGATGACCAACAAATGGCTCAAGGATCAAGGTCTTCTATCTGTCAAAGAACTGTGGGCTCACATTCACTACCCGGCCACGGCCCGGTAATCTCTGTGAACCGCCTGGTGCGGACCCGCATGACGGGTGGTGTGGGGAGGGGGAAAGAAAAAGTCCTCCTTATCCGATTAAGCCGTTTCTTGAGAGACAAGCCTTAGTCTCCGATTTTTTGCTTTGTAAGTCTCGATCCGACCACGTTTCTCAAGGACGCTGACATTTCGCATAGCACGCCTCTCAAACTCTTCGCGGGGTTTTCCACGGGTCAACACCCCCACTTCCTTGAGCACGCGGGCGGTAAGAGAATGCAGTGTGCAAGACTGGTTGGGACACTTCGATAAAGCCTTAAGAATCGCATCCTGTATCTCCTCTGCGGTTATCTCCTCTGCCCTACGGCCAGTCGACATGAGGTCATTTTCCAAATCCTCAGGCGAATAGTTCTTATCATCGTCGAGACTATCATCATCATTCGCAGCATCGCGATCGGATGAGTCACAATCCTCTCTTCTCAAAACAACTTCAGAAGACAAATCTACACATTCTGAATTCGGGAAAATGCCTCGCTCCTCCAACGCTTTCCAAAGTCCCGCAAGTGCGCCCTCCGTATTGGCGTAGAAGGCCGATTCTCTCACGCGGAAGAACTCCCAACGGCATCGTTCCAATTGTCGCTGGCGTTGCATGTCGGCTTCATAATGGTCAGCGCCATGCCAATTGTCGCCGTCGCACTCGACCGCCAGACGCGCTTGTCCGCCCTCGACCACGAGATCAATCCGCTTGCCCGCGACCTCATGCTGGGCAAGCACCGTGAAGCCCTTACGAAGAAGTTCTAAGGCAACGTCAATCTCGAACCAACTTTCGAACGGTGCGGGAGGACTCACAACACGCCGGTTGTCCAAAGCTGCCCGCCGTTCCAGCTCGTCCCGCTCGATGCCAGCGATCTGTTGCGGCTTTGCGTTCTCGAAGAACTCGAGCAACGTTCGTCGCAAATCATGTGTACTGAGATCATCGCAAGTGGTGGAGTGAAAAAGAATCATCTGGTCCCGGGCCCGGCTAGCCGCGACGTTGAAGCGCCGCTCATCAGCCGCCTTTGTGAAGGGGCCGATTCGTTCGTTAGTAGCCGCGACAAGCGACAAGAACATGACGTCCCGCTCGTCGCCTTGAAAGCTATAGGGATTGCCGCAGATCAGGCGGCGGCGTTCCATTTCATCGGCCCCCAATCGCTCAAGCAATTGATTCTCGATCAAAGCCGCCTGCGCTTCGCCTTGAAGTACCACCACCCCCATTGTCTTGCCGTCGTACCGTCTATCGCCACACAGTTCGACAATCTTCTTGACGACAGCTTCAGCTTCCGGACGATTGATCGCACGGTTGTTTGAGCCCTCACGATACCCGCCACTCACAAAGATATGCTCAAGCGGAGGCAGGCGGTTCGGGCCATACTGCCGCAAGGGGATCAGCGGAGTGTCCGAATAGCAAAGGTCGTTGCTGAAACGGATGATCTCCGGCATACAGCGGAAGTGCTCACGCAGGATGATACGCTTGGTTCCATACCGAAGCTTCCCGTGATCAAAAAGACTACTCTCGACATCGAACGATGACTTGAATTGGAAATCGTGAAGAAACTCTTCCATCAGGCGATGCACGGCATCGCGTGGCAAACCTACGGCATCCGGACTGATCTGCTTGTCGTCTCCAACGATCAGTATTTTCTTGCCGAGATAGAACAAGGGAAGCGCCTCGACACCGCATTGCGAAGCTTCGTCAATTATGATCACATCGAACATGCCCGGGGTTGGATACACCGTGTCCCAGACACGGTGAAGTGGCATCACCCATGCCGGGACCGCCTCACGGCATTCATTCAGATGCCCCTGAGCTTCACGCCGATGACGTGGCGCATGTTTTCCCGTTCCTTTGCCAAGCCGTCGCATGGACTGCTGCCAGGCTTCCATATGGCGGCGATGATTTTCGTTAAGACGAGAGAAGCAGAACGACCAGGCATGAAGCGAGGCAAGCTTTGCGATAATGCCGTTTATCTCGTCCTCGATTTGTTTGTCGCGCTTAGCGAGCGCTGGAACGTCTTCCTGCCGAATGTACTCTTCGATCCAATACCGTGCCTGGGCCCAATGCCATGCGTCAGCAATTCGCTGGATTCGTTCCTCCCAATATGGCTCGTTGCAGGTTTGTTCCAAGGACTTAGTGAACTGCGGGAGCCAACGACCCAGTCTTAAAACATACTCGTCTACCTTCTGAAGGTGCCGGCGCTCTGTCTTCAAATTCTGAATAGTATCCACGCACCGTGCAAACTCATTCGCGTCGCGCCTGCGAATGGCGCTCAACAGATCGCTTGTCACCGGATGTGCGTTGCCCCTGGCGTTCATGAGAGAAATAGGAGCCTCAACGTTTTGGATTTCCTCGGTGGCTTGCCGCTTGCGGATTCGAGCCAAGGCAAGGCTACACGAGAAAATGACCCTTTCTACCTGTGATTCGTCCATCCACACGGGTTCGCACATGCTTGGGCATTGGTTTATCGCTTCTCGGCACTTGGCAACGAGTTCTTCGAGCGCGAAGGCGTTTGCGAGCGCATCGCGCAGCGACTTGAGGGCAGCCAGTTGTAGAGTGTATGGCCCTTCAACCTTTTTACTTCTCCCTTTCCAGAAACCCCATGCCTTTTCGCATTCAATACGCACGTCCAGCACATCGGCAAGTGTTGAGAAATGTTCGACTGTGGAGCATGGCCGTCCGCCAATCTTCACGGCCTTGATAACGTATAACCGCTCTTTCACCGATTTTGGGCGGAACGGGCCCCATCCCAGTTTCCCGCCATTGTCCATATGCTCTTTCAGTTTGCGGGTGTCGTCATGCAGCTTTCTAATGTCGGTGGTGTCCGGAAATTCGATACAGGTGTCGTCGGCTACCGCAACGAGTTCTTCAAATGACGCAATAACGTCTCGCGTAACACGCAAAAGTTCATGCCACAAGGGCGAGTTGCCACCCAGAATATCTCGCAAGGCATCGTCCATCCATGAGTGCGGCGCTGCTCGGAGTCTCCTGTGAGTATCCCGAAAAGTTGAAAAAGCGTCACGGATCGCCTCGATGTCCGGAGAATTTAGTCTTCCCAACAGGTCAGCGCTATGTTCGTCGGCCCCGTGTGCCGAGCTTTGCTCTTCTTCAGCCGCGCTTATCTCACTAGTCAGGAGATCGGCAAAGCGTTCGGAGGTTGACATCGTCTCAGGCCATGCAAGGCCCAATTCTCGACGCTTCTCTGGCGTGAATCGGCGCAAGGCCGAGAGAACGCTTCGCAAATTATTTGTGGATACTTGGCAAGTTTTTTCCAAGGGTGGAGAATCCATGAACCATTCATAGGCGGCACGGTCGCGGTTCACGGCTTCGGCGATTCTGGCCGCCGTCCCTCGATAAGTTCCCTCCGCGACGGATTGGGTATGTGTTTCGGACTCCCGGATGTCGCGGAGCCGCCTGATAACTTTGGCTTTCTCCTCGCGGAGCTTCCGCAGCTTCTCTTCAAGTTCCGTGCGTTCACATTTGGCGCGATCTTCGTTCCACTCCCCATTCTTGCGGAGAATGCCGCCAACGCTGGATTCGAGAGAGCGGCGTTCTTCAAGTCCACTGCCAAGCAGATTGATGCAAAGGGGACGTAACTCATCAGGCACAAGTCCTTCAAGAACCTGAAGAGCACGAGGTGTCTTAGCCGTGATCAGCGTTCGCTGTCCTGTGGCAAGCAGATGGCAAATCAGATTGGCAATGGTATGGGATTTTCCGGTACCGGGCGGCCCTTGCACAAGCACACCTCTTGCCGCTCGAATCTTGTCAACAATGCGGCGCTGCTCATCGTTCGATGGCTTTGGGAAGAAGATTTCACCATCGAATGTAACGTTGGCCTCCTCCGGGCCATCACCCGTTTCGCGATCATTATTTAGGCGAATCTCTGCAAGGTCCGCAAATTCACCGGGGATGTCTTTTCCGTTTTCGATCTGCTCCTTGATCCGCTTGAAGGTCTCCGTAAGACCTCTGGCGGAACGTTTTCGCAGGATCAAGGCGGGAGCGTATTCGACGATGGGCTTCGCCGAGGTGCGGATGCTCTTCGCTTCAAGAGAACCCTCATAATCGCCTTGTGAGTTGATCGAATGCACAAGGGCCTGAAGGACGCCTTCAACACAACTCTTTTTCCACGGATCGTCTTCGGCCGCAACCAGTGACACCTTGGCGGTTTCCTCCGCGCGGGCCGGTCGCTCCTCAATATCGAGCATATCGAGTTCGGGGCGCAGCTTGGCGCCCTCGGTGTGGGGGCGGACGGTGAATTTCCCCAGGCGTGCTTCAAACTCCAGTATGGCGTCGGCGACAACCAAATGACGCCGGACGCGCTGCCCGGTGGGTGTTTGCCATGTCAGCAATCCCAAACCGAGCACCAGTTCGTATTCCTCGCCGAGTCGGAGTTGTTCTTGATGGATGGCAAAGAGAGAGGAATAGACCTTGTGGACCTTTTCCCACGCATTGTGCTCTTCCGTCCACGGTAACCATTTGTCTTCGACATAACGATCCCATGCTCGCTGAGTATCGGGATGATCCTCAAGAGGTTCGGTATGCGGGATGGTTTCCGGCTGATCTGATCCCTCGCGCCAATCAGGATTCTGGATTTGCCGTGTAATCTCTGGAAGAAGTTCTGGTAAGTCGCCCTTATTGCGGAGTGCCTGATGATTCAGCCATTCCTTGCATTGAGCAGGAACCGTTGGCAACTCCGGCTCCCGCCGGTTTTGCACTTCCAGCCATTCGTCCGGATCATGCTCCTCATCAGACCCCCATGCCTGCGTGAAACACCCTCCTTCGTGCGGGACACGACCGATCCAGAGGACTTTCTCGTATTCATCAATATCACGGACTAGCTTCGAGCGAAGCAAAGTCAGTCGCGTCAGATAATCGACGAGTCGGACGACTTTCTGGATTTCAGGGCTATGTGTCTGCTGATCGTTCAAGGGATCGCCTACCTACATTGGTTCATCGACCGAACTACGGAACTCAGCAATGGCACGAGGTTTGCCGGGATGCGAAGCGTCACATGCAGACCGTGACACGAGCTGCAGCGATTTGTTGGCGCCGCGCGAATCAGCGCGCAGGCAACAAATCACGGCTTATTTACAATCGCCGAGACTTCGATGGATCACGGTGCCAACAAAGAGCTGGACAGCGCGGGTGCAGCGGCTAGTTATCCAATAATTTCATCCTAAATCCAGAGCGAACGCCTCAGCCGCCGAAGGGCGGCAGCAAATTTGCCGAAAAATGACAAAAAAGCACGCACAGGACGGCTACAATCAGGCGGTCAAGGCATTCAACTCATGTTGTGGCCCTCAAAGTGGCAATAATAGCCGATACTTAGAAACATTTCACCGTTGGCTCTTTGTTGAGTCGTTCACCCAGCTTCCTCCATGCAACAGCCGACTCTATGCCGGTGCGGGATGCAGCACTCGATACACACACAGCAAGCGCTCTTTGACAATTTGCAGAACATCGACGAATGGAAACCCCGCCATCAGGCGCATGATCATCCGGCCGGAACGGTTTACCAGTCTTCCGGGGATGTTGAGCAGATTCTTGCGGAGGGTCGATGTCCGGGCATTGTGCCATCGCTCGGTCAGGATATAGCGCTTGAAGAGCAAAGCCAGATTGTAGGCTATTGTGCAATGCCAGAAGTAGGCAAAATTGCTGTTGAAATTTCCCGTCGGAACGCTGGTGACGAAGTGATCATAGTCCAGCTCCCGGATGGTCAGTTCGATCTTTGCCCGCTTGTTGTAATCTTCCCAGACCTCTTTCGGCGTCATGTCGGGCTGATTGTGGCAAATGATCTGATAGCGCCATTTGGGGAACAACATCCCCTGGCCATCGCTTCCCTGACCCAGATACTTCCGCACAACAACAAAATCGTGCATCTTGCCGGTTGTTTTCATGCAGTAGCTGAAGGAGACGCCATCTATGTTGTCGCAGCCAGGATAAAAGGGGTCGAAAGCATCGTCGGCGATACATTCTTTTACCCAATGCAGGATATTCCCGTATTTCTTCGCTACGACCTCAAAAAACAGAAAATCTCCTTCAAATGCTTCGATGTTCTCCTCGCTGAAGAACCCGCTGTCCAGACGGACCGTTCGCACCACCAGATGCTCTTGAGGCATGGCATCAAGGCACTTCCGGTAAAACTCACCGAAACCAGTGTTGCTCACCGCATTGCCACGTTCCAGATTGATGGCCAGGATAAAACCGAAGGGCTCTATGGTGCAGACCTTCATGTGGTAGCTCTTCCTGCCGTTCTTGTGGGGATTGTAACCCAGTTCGGCACCTTCTTGATCGCCATAGACCGTAATCACTTTGGCGTCAAAATGGAGATCGACTTCGCCGGCCTTCACCAGACGGCAAAGGACATCGATGATGTTTCGGTTCACCAGAAACAATCCCTGTATGTTCTCAGGGGTGTATCGCGCCAATTCGTCCCGAAAGGTTTCGGGATCGGGATAGTCCGAAATCCCCAGCTTCTGCTTCAGTATGGCATCCTGATTCAGAACGCGGCTGCCCTCTATTCTGTCGAAACCGAGGATGTTCTGCAAAACAAGGAGTTGTGAAAGCTGCTTTGGTGAATAAATACTTTTTCGCTTGTCGATAGATATATGTTGTTTCAGGAACTTCGGCAATCCGACTACTCTCATGAAATCCACTAGTTGTGGTCCCATGGTGGTAAATGTCATCTGCTCGTCGGAGGCCTCATATGTGTAATCCGATAGTTCCAGTTGTCTGGCCAGCTTTCGGTCCTCTTTTTCCTGTTTTCGTTCCTCGTTTCTCCTGACCTGACGACTGATCTTCATACTGAACTCCTAATTAGCGTATAGGGTAATGATTACATAACTTTATACTCCATCAGAGGCTCCTTGTCAACAAAATATTTGCAACTATTTCAACTTTTTCGATAAGTTATGTCGTTTAAGAGGGATTCAGGTTCATTTATGCCTTCGATAATCTGTGTCAATTGCTCTATAGATACCCTGCCAATTACGTTCCCGATTCTCTCGAGCGAAAGAGTCCGGATTTGACTGATCTTAACCCAGGACTGTTTTGAAAGGTCTTTGGACTTCAACTCGATGGTTAAAGGGAAGCCCGCCTTCTGAGGTTGGCTTGTGAGCGCCACCGCGATTACGGTCCCCGACCTCTCATTAAAAACGTCGTGGCTCAAAACCAGGACCGGGCGCAAGCCGGACTGCTCACGGCCTCTCGTGGGGTGGAGGTCCGCCCAACGGATTTCTCCCCTCAGTATTCTGGCCATTGGCTCACGTCCTCGACTAAGCCCTCGTCTGCCATCGCCTTCTCGAAAGCCGCATCGAGTTTTGAACACTCCATTGCCAAGCGACTGCGCTTCAGTCGCACCAGTTTTTCAGAGACAGCTTCTCGGATAGCCTGACTTCGACTTTGAAAAACACGTCGCTCAACAAGCTTATCCAGCTCTTCAATGAATTCTTCGTCTAGCGTTATCGCGATCTTTTCTTTACCCATACCCGCCTCCTGTTCATAGTATGATATTATATCATACCGGTGGTGAACAGGTGGAATCTATTTCTATATTCTCTTTGCATAACGCTGGCCATCACCGGCCGTAGGAATGGGCAGCGTGTAAACGGTCCCAGTGCATGGCCATGTTAGCCGAGTTTTCTATGTCTTTTCGGTCCTCTTCAAGTAATACAACACCGGCCAAATATTATATAATCCAATCTATTCGAACACTAAATCCGATTTTATCCGAACGGCCTTTTTATGATTCTTTCCCTGCCGTCTCTACTTTACAAAAGTGTTCGATCTAAGTCAAGTTTGAATATATTTTT
>Ga0302244_1001747_pt1 | contig 12382 bp, 6 predicted proteins | sample AAG_UR_Phe_MG_FD_193513 | JGI IMG/M metagenome (GOLD analysis project Ga0302244, IMG submission 193513) | Enriched activated sludge microbial communities from anaerobic digester in WTTP, New Holstein, Wisconsin, United States - AAG_UR_Phe | ecosystem: Engineered > Bioreactor > Anaerobic >... | reverse complement strand
TGGTGACGATAAAGAAACCAGAAAAACCAGAGGAATCAAAGGACTAAGAGAAACCAAAAAACAATAAAATATCTTTTGTCAGTTTTTCAGGAACTAAAGGAAGTAAAAAAAAGAGCTACAAGGGGGGGACAACCGAATTGATGTTTTCGGGGGATATTCAAACTGATGATTACACCTGGCAGCCTCCACACAATTCTGCAAATTCTGGAGGTCAACATTTTTGACAAAAGGTCCTTTATTCAGATAGTTAAAGATGCACATAAGCAAAAATCGGATCCTGCTCCTTGTAACCAACTGAATTTATTCAATAGTTAACCGGACAGGCGTGATAGTGGATAGTGGATAGTGGGTAGTGGGCGGTGGGCAGGGGGTAGGAATTTGCGAGGATGGTTGCTTTGAGAGGAGGCAATGGCGTCTGTCGGGTTCAAGCGGTCCGGTGATGGAAAACTTTTTGACCGTCGTCGATTCCGCCTATAATTTCAGGTACTTTACCTATGCCGGCGCGCCGGCATAGGTTGCCGCGGCAAGCCTCCGGAGAGATGCGGGCATGCCCCCCCGAGGAGGAGGGGCGTGGTGGAAAACGGCTATTTCCGAGGGAAAAGAGGAGGAACGGCGTGGTGGAAAACGGCTATTTACGGGGGAAAATATGAAGAGAATGTTCTTGACTGTGCGGTGAAGGTGGGGCATAAGCCCCCGCAAGCTACTTGCCGGCAATTACGAATGTCATCCGCCAAACCGGTGATTGGCCCCGATCTACATTCCTGCCAAGGCAGGAAGCCGTTGTTTTCAAATAACTTCTGGATGTCGGGTCAGGACTGACATGACAAGATGGGTCGTTTTCGAAGGACGCAACGTGTTTTCGGGGAGATGAGCGCCTTCCCGGGGTTTACGTAAAGCCAACAGGTCTTTCAAGAAAGACCTCCTCGGATGGTGGGAAGAGGCGGAGGGACCGTTGGCGAAGGCTACGGGCGATATTAGGCGGGCGCCTGACGATGAAGAGATTCTAAGAGAGATTTCCCGACAAAGTCCGGTGCATCGCAGGCTTGCGCCTTCAATTCCAAGGAAAAATTGTGACATGAAATTGCATAACCTCTCCAAATCAAAAATCATTGAAGGTTTACAGTGTAAGAAAAGGCTCTGGCTGACCATTCATCGTCCTGAATTAGCAGAAACATCAGATGGGGCAAGTGACCGCCTTCAGGCCGGATTGAAAGTTCATGATGTATTCCGCACAGTTTATCCCGATGGCATATCCGTGAGTTATGATAACGGACTTGTCCATGCCCTGCAGGAAACCGAACGACTCGTGAATGCAGGGGTTGCCAGAATTTTTGAAGCAACGTTTTCAAATCAGGGTGTGCTTGTTCGCGCTGATCTCATCGAAAAGGCCGATGGATTTTATAAACTCTACGAGGTAAAGTCATCTACATCCGTTAAAGATTACCACATAAATGACGCATCCATTCAAGCTTGGGTAATCGGCAAAAGCATTCCACTATCATCAGTTTTTGTCACCCATATTGACAACAGCTTTGTTTATCAAGGAGGCAATGATTACCGAGGTCTTTTCTTTTCTAAGGAAGTCACCGAGCAGGTAAATACGATACAAACCGAGATTCCTGGATGGTTGAATGATTTTAGACATTCACTGTCCGGTGGGGAACCTGAAATCAATCCTGGTGAACAATGTTACTCCCCTTTTGAATGTCCATACCGTTCCTATTGTATCCCCAAACAAGCCGCGCCGGAATACCCGGTAGAAATACTGCCCGGAGTCAGTCGCATTGAAAAGCAACTGATTGAAGAGGGTTTTGTGGATCTAAGAGATGTTCCACGGGACCGACTGACAAACGAGCGCCACGTAAGAATATGGGATTCAGTCAAGACAGGCGCCCCCCAGATCGATCCGGCCCTTAAGCAGGAATTACAGCAGCTTGTGTTTCCGCGTTATTATCTCGACTTCGAGACCATCATGTTTGCTATTCCGATCTGGGTTGGCACACGCCCTTACCAGCAACTTCCGTTTCAATATTCTTGTCATGTAGAAAAGCAGGCAGATGGCGGTGTTACACATTTCGAATTCCTTGATATAAGCGGCAATCCCCCGATGCGATCACTTGCAGAACAGATGATCGCCGACCTCGGGACAGATGGCCCGATAATCACGTATGGGCATTTTGAAAGAATGATTATTGACATCCTCATAGAACTCTACCCTGACTTGCAGACCCCTCTTGCCGCCATGCAAGATCGGATATTTGACCTGCTGCCGCTGCTTCGTTCGTATTATTATCATCCGGATATGAACGGTTCCTGGTCAATAAAGAAGGTTCTGCCAACCATAGCCCCTGATCTGATATATGACAACCTTGAAGAAGTGACAAATGGCATGGAAGCCCAGACGGCATTTCTCGAGGCGATTCACGAGTCAACACATCCGGAGCGTCGTGATGTCCTTCGTCGGCACATGCTCAAATACTGTGGGCAGGACTCTCTGGCGATGGTAAAAATAATACATTATTTCAGAACATGAATTCGTCAGGAGGCAATTAATGAGCCGTATCCATATCGCCCTTGGGGAAAAGATCTGGTCATCATTTCTCCGAGGAGACATCAAAACGAAACTCATATTCATTGTTGGCATCGTTTTTACCACCACCGCGGCTGGGATGGGTGTGGCATTCCTTGTATTTAATCTCACACCGGGAGAAGCTCTATGGTGGTCATGGAGGCACGTTCTCGATCCTGGATCCTTGGGCGACGACAAGGACAGTTTATCCCGAATGATAATGGGGAGCATCTTTGTCATTGGCGGTTTGGCTCTTCTTGGCGGCGCTTTTGTATCCTTGTCTGAAGAGGCGGCCAAAAGCGCTCTTGATCGGTTGCAACGGGGAAGTGTTCCGAAGGGGATTTCCGGACATACCATTATTGCCGGCAGTGGATCAAAGCTAAAAGCGTTTATCTCCGCGCTAAAAAACCTGTCAGCGGGGCAGAAGTTGGAAAAACTGCTGATTGTTACACCAAACCAGGAGTCCCTTCTTAAGGCCAAAGAAGAGTGTGAAAGCAACCGTGACCTCAATTTTGTTATTGACCAGATCTGGGAGGATGGGAGGAACATTCTGGGGCTCGGGACAGCTCGTCGTGTAATACTGCTCGATAACTTTGGCGGCGACTCCGGTGACATGCTCAAAACAATTTTAAAAATTCAGCAAACACGCAAGGCTAATGACCAAAAGCAGTGTTTAAAAATATACGCGGAAGTAAACGATCAGACCCTTGCCAATGGATTGCGGGCAGCCCTTGAAGAGATCAAAGGAAAGGATTCATCCGTAGATATTCATATACTAAATATCTCCGATGCCGCTGCGCGACTTGCCCTACGTCAGTACCCCCTAGATCGTGAACCGATCAAACCAGACTCTCCTCGGGGTGTCACACTACTGATAGAAGGCTGGACACCTTTTGCCCGGGCCCTTTTCTGGCAGGCGATACGGGTAGCCCATTACCCCGTGAAGCCAACCAAGATCATTGTGGTTCATCCTGATGAGAATAGTATTTCTGCCGAAGTGCGGTCAGTTGCCCCTGGATTATTTGATCGATGGTGTTTGGAACAGCTTATTGAAATTCAATTTATCAAAGCTAATTCACTGCAACAGTCATGCATATCCGACAATGATATTGTGACTCTGGCTGTCTGCGCCACTGATGCCGATAAGGCTTTTTCGCGGGCCTTGCATTACCGAGAAGCAACGATACCCGGTTTAAAGCAGATTTTTGTAGAACTGCCCGACACTTCAGGTTATCGCGATGCCGTCAAGCTCATGAACTCTTCCAATGTGAAAATCCCTTTGTATCCTGTTGGAGCAAGCGCCGAAGCGTTTGAACTGTCTGAAAAGTTGGATTATGAAGCAAAGCTTCTCCATAAGAGTTACCTCGAGCAGCGGGAAAAACAAAACAGACGCAAAACTCTTCCTGGCGGACAATATGAAAGCAAGAGCGATTATGACTGGAACGAACTCGATGAGATCATACGATCCTGGAACCGGGCTTCTGCCGACCATATAGAAATCAAACTACGAGTTCTTGCCGATTTTCACAATTTAAAGGAACGTCCAACTTACGATCCGACAGAGGATACATTTGACTGCGGCGATGAATTAGTTGTGGTTATGCAGAAAATCGTTGATAATTGGTGCCCTGATCGCCAGGGCGGCCAACCTGATTTGGAACTCCTCTCAAAGATCGAGCATGACCGATGGAGCGCAGAGAAGATTGCCGAGGGATGGACATACGCAGAGAGCAAGAATGAGTCAAAAAAAGAGAGTCCGTATATCAAACCCTATGACAAACTAACTGAGGAAATCAAAGGTTATGATCGCGTAACGGTAATTGAGATGCTAAAGGCAAGAAGTCTGAAACAGCGATTAGATCAGGGCTAAAGGTGTATAGGAGGTTGAAATGGCCGAAAGCGACAAGAAGGAAGTGTTTATAAGCTATTCCACGCGGAACGGAGATCTCGCACAACTGTTCTGCAACCAACTCGAAGGCGCTGGCGTTCCCTGTTGGATTGCGCCAAGAGACATTCCCTCTGGAGGTAAATGGGCTGGGGCTATTACAGATGGCATTTCAAATTCTAAGGTATTTGCCCTGCTTGTTTCCGAGGCCTCGACAAATTCCGGAGAAGTAGAAAAGGAAATTGATCTGGCAAACAGTAACAAGAATATTACAATAATACCTGTGCGCATTGAAGATGTGACACTTCAAGGCGCGTTCCAGTACCATCTATCAAACAAGCAATGGGTAAATGCGCTCAGTGATGACAAGTTTACCAGATTCATGGATGCGGTAAATGCAATTTGCAAAGTTCTTGGAAAAGAGGGGATTGATAGCGCTGTGGCAGGGGGTAGCGTTATCGCGCTTGCGCGTCAGTTAGCAAACGAATTGAACAGCAAATTCAGGGACAAGCTGGGAATCATAAACAGCATGTTTTCTGCGAGAAAAATAAGCGAGCAAGTAGTCCAGCTTTTCTTTCCCCTTCGCATCGGTGCCGCCGGTGTTGACCTGATTATTCAATTTGATGCGGATAAGTCTGAAATGCGAATATATGCGGATGCGGCCTCCGATGGAGACATCCTTAAAGATCCGTTTTATAATTTACTAAACGGAAAGTTTAAAAAACTTCTTCCCAAACTGAAAAAGAAATCAGGCGCCAGAAGATGGGAGTTTGTCGAACTTGTTCCGTGTGAAAACCTAGCTTCGCCCTTGGCAGAATTAGAACCTGCGAACCGATTTGGTCTGTTCAAGGCAAATGTCCTTGAGTTCACGGACAAGGTGATGCCGACCATTCTGGATTGGGCGGTATATGCTGTCAAAGTGGGGGAGGCGATTGATGAGTTGGAAAGTAGATTAAAAACTATATTTCCGGCAAACGAATGGAAGGTTGGTGCGCCTGAGCGAAAGCGGCTAAAGGGTTTCCTAGACTTAGGAGCGATCTATGTTTACAAGGAAAAATGGCGTAGAGAAGGAGCAGATAGAGGCATACTTTCCCTGGCGATCGAAAGCTCCCGTTTTTTGGGAGGTATATACGTTGGGATTGTGAAACAAAACCAGTGGTTGAACCTTGGTGATGAATGGGAAGATAAATTGAAAAATGAAACAGGTGATGTTTTAGGAAAGCAAAGCCAACCAGGCGATGAATTTCTTCGCTTTTGTTATCTGGAAGAGGAGTGGAAGAGGAGTGGCATAAGTGAAGCGGAAGCATTATGGGATGACACAAAGCTAAAAAAATTTGTTGAGCACTGTGTCGGCGAATTTGAAAAGATGAAAAAGCTTGAAAATATGCTTGACGAGGCATGCGCCGCTTTACCCGATCTGCAAATCAAGCCATCAAACGAATTTCCTCAAGAAAAATTGAAATCTTGGGTTGGGAACGAGTTTTATATCGAAAACAGGCTGCGGGAAATCGCAGAAAGATTACAGGCCGCCTACAATGGAAGCGGGCTTTCGGCATCGTATCGCTTCTTAGGAGGCGGGAACTGGAATGACGTGTTCCTGACAGCCAGGTGTGGTAAATTTGATGCCACCGTCGCATTTAGAGTTTATAGTCGGCAGTGGCTAACAGCAATTATGAATCTTGATCCACCGGACTTTGAAACGCCGACAATAAAAAGCTACTTCGCTCGCTTCCATAAAAATATAAATTTTGAAGAGAAACGAGCGTTTGCAACTTCAGACCTTGATGGTGGCACCCTACCAGAATGGATGGACGAATATGAAAAATTCGTTATTGAGCGCGCCGCTGCCATCGCACCTGCGCTTGTTGATCTTAAGCAGCATCTTGACAAAGTAGTTTGTCTGGCAAAGTCAGTAGAAATGGCAATCAAGGCATCCGATGACGGATGGTTCATTAGGAATGAGGCTATCGATCTTGAACGCTCTGCCTCCCTCGCATTTTGGCACAAGAACTGGATTGCGCCGGAATCTAAAGGCGATGATTTTCCCCCTGTCGTCATTCGTATTGTACCAGAGGAGCTATGCTTTGAGGATTTGAAGCTCGTTTTGACAAGTACATCAGGTGCTATGGCAGGTCTTGATAGAATTGCCGGAGCCTGCGACTTTGCATTTGGTCAGGGCGGTCCACCATCAAATGGTTTCTGGAGCAAACAGTTTGACGAGGAATACCGATATACAGGGGGTAGTAGGTTCGACAAGACCCTGATAGATGGAAGCGAAGGGAGTGACTTTATCAAACACGTCCGCGAGATCGCAGAAAAATTCAAACAGATGGAGCCTATCATAGGGGCAATTTGCCGTGAGCAGAATGACAAAGATTATGCGGACTTCTGTGTCAAATACGAAATGTTTATCAAATCGATGACCGTTGCGATCAAACAAGATTTTCCAGAGCAGGACGGCTGGCAGGTCGTTGCACGAGCACCTGTAGCAGTCAAGAATGCATATATAGTTGTTTTCAAGAATGCCTGGCAAAGGGAGGGAGAAGCCAGGGGATTACTGAGTTTTGTTGTGGAAGGAAACATGCGATTTGATGGCCTATGGTTCGGTATCGTAAAGAGTTCAAACAAGATTGATTTGCCTGATGAAAAGTTGGGACTTCTTAAACAAGAGATGGCAAAATTGTTTAAAGAGGGGGAAAATACTGAAGTAAATTGGTATCCTTACTGGCGTTTTGCAGAAGAAGGATTCCGTTACACAGGCGCCGCCAATAGAAAGCTTGCTTCTAAAGATAAACTCGATAAAATATGTAACTATTATGCCAATGTTTTTCAGAAGATGAAAGAGGCAACGCCGAAGATCGATGATATCGTTACCGAACTGAAATCAAAGCCTGAGGTCAAGCCGGAATGACAGCCGATAAGATTAAGGTTTCTATAATCAACTACTACGCAGAGATGTTCGGTGGCAGCCGCTACTTTCTCATGCCCACATACCAGCGGCCGTTCTCGTGGGAGGAGAAACATATCGAAGATTTCTGGAACGACATGGTATTTGCCATTGAAGAAGCCAAAGATTTGCCCTACCTGCTGGGGAGCATCTACCTTGCCAAGGTCAGATACGCCCAACTGGGTGAATATGTCAACCAGGACATCCTGCGCCACAATCAGCTTGCTCCGCTAGCCAATTACAGCGATTTTTATTTTATTATCGACGGCCAGCAGCGTACAACAACCTTTTTCCTGTTTCTTCTCGCCTTTCAGGATGCCGATATATTGTCCCATGTCTTTAATGACTCTATTCCCAAATTAATCCCGGGGAAGGTTGATTACGAGTATTTCTTAAGTCTTGTCAGTGGTTCCAAGATGGAGCCGAAGACTAAAAGTAATCGACGCATCGAGGCAACCTACGACTACTTTTGCCGCAGGTTAACTGACTTTTCCCGTAGGGAAGATTTGAAACGGTTTGTACAAAAGAATCTCCAAATTGTTCAGATATTGGTGGAAGATGATCTGGAGCTCGCGAGCACACTTTTCGTTTCGCAAACCGATCGGGGCAAGCGATTGACCAATATTGAAAAGCTCAAGAGTACTCTGATGTTCTACGCCCAGAAGGTTGAAAAGGATATCGACCTTGACCGTGATATCGATAACATATTTGGCAGACTCTTTGAAACTATAGAGATTCTCTGTTCGCTCAAGATCTATCCCAAACCGGAAAACGCTGAGGGAGACGTCATGCAGATTCTCAACTTCATGCTACTCCGGGAGGGATTTTACAAGAAATACCTGAACGACCTGATTACAAAAGACATGGGCAATGACCGCAAGGTAGAGATCTGGTATGAATCCGGCCAAGATAGAATATATGAAGCCATTAGTAAGGTGTTTCGTGAGACGTTGGTGTTGCAAAATGACAACATCAAAATTATCATCCCGTATCTGTTGGATAAGATCAGCAGCATCATATCTTTCCTTTACTATGTTGCCGACAGGGCAGTTCCCCGGGAATTGACCCAAAGCCACAAAGACCCTTATGTTGCGAAGACCTGGTATCCATTCAAACAGCTCTACAGCATCCTGGGGCTGTCCGTATTCAGTAAAGCCCTGCTGGTCGAGATATTCAAAAATACCGCTCCACAAACAAAATCGATGCTTGACCCGGGACAGACTATTTCCAAGAAGGGAGAACTTGCCTCGATTAACCTGTTTGAGGAAATTGACAGGATCAAAGGCATACACTCCAAACTTTCCACTCTGGCAGGGGACTCTGGAACTTCGCTGGACATTGAACTGTTAAGACCATACCATGAATTGTTCGGATATCTGAAAGATCGATACGTAAAGTGCCTTGCCAAAATTGATGCGTTCAGACAATTTTCATCAAAACAGATGACGATCTTCAATCTCATAGAGGAAAACGAACTTTCCATCTGGACTATCGGCAAGCGTCCGGTAGGCAGCTTCGTCTGGGAATCTAACGATGTGGATCAGATTGTAGCCCATGTCCGCAATTTTTCCTTTGGATACAAGAAGGAATATCTTCTCCGGGATCTGGGGTATGTAAACTTCAAGTATGTCCTCTACGAATATGAACGAATGATTTATGATTACTCAGATGAAGAATTGAGCAGGATTTTCGACTACGACATCGATGAGGAAGATGGTATTCAGATACAACGTGAACATGTATTCGCCCAGAGTCCCGTGAATTACCAGGAATTGAAGGATGCCTGGCTGAAAGTGACGAATGAAAACTATGACGACTGGATATGGAAGATTGGCAATATTGCCCTTCTGGAACACACGATCAATATCGGCAATGCGGGCAATAAGCTGATCTGGGAGAAGGCGGAATATTACCAGGGGAGTGCTTTCAGGGGGACCAGGGCGCTCGCCGAAGAAATAAGAAGGTTGAAGACATTGATAGATGCGACGCATTCCTCAGTGCCAGATACTGAAAAACGGACAATCATGTATCTCCCGTTTAAGATTCTCTTTGAGATCAGGGAAATGGAATTGCTGGCATTTACTTTTTTCAGATTCGCATAGAATCTTTGAGGGATGAGAATAAGGCAAAGTATAAGATGTGCTTCAAAATGTTAGCATCGGTGAGATTGTCCCCCCTTTTTCCTCGGTTGTAGATGCCCCCCCTGGTTGGTGGAAGTTGTTGATGAGGCGCACTTATCCATTGATGGGTCATGTGTTTCAGGGCGCAGTTATTTGATGTCTGAATGTTCGGTGCCCACCAGATGAGGTTTTTACATTTTGTTTTTGTTGGGGGTTGTTATTTTATTCGATAGCTGTCTCCTTTGATTTGGACCAGGCTGCCATGATGTATGAGGCGATCTATGGCGGCGGATGCGAGGGTATTGTCGTTGTTCAGGATGTTTCCCCAATCTCTGAACGCTCGGTTGGTGGTTACGATGATGGAACCACATTCATACCGGTCAGAGATGACCTGGAACAACAGTTCAGCTCCCTGTTTGTCGACGGGTAGATAGCCTAATTCATCGATGATGAGCAACTGTGGTGATTTGAAGGTTTTCATGGTTTTAAGGAACGAGTTGTCTGCGAGGGATGCGGACAACTGATTGATGAGATTCATGGCGGTGGTGAAGAGGGTTTTGCATCCTTGTTGGCAGGCTTGGCAACCAAGCGCCAATGCGATATGCGTTTTCCCTGTGCCTGGTGGTCCCATGAGGATTATGTTTTCTTTTTTTTGGACGAAGCTGAGATCGCAGAAGTTGAGGATTTGTGATTTATTGATATTTTTAGGGAAGTTGAAGTCAAAGGCGTCGATGGTTTTAATTGTTGGGAAGGCGGCTTGTGCGATCCGCGTTTTGACGAGTTTTTGTTTTCGCATGGCGATTTCGTGTTCGGCGAGTATTGTCAGGGTTTCTGCCGGCGAGAGGTTTTCCTTGTCGGCCTTTTTGAGGGTTTGTTCGATGATGCTTTCCATTCCGGCGAGGTGGAGTTTTAGGAGTTGTTCTTTAAGTGTTTGAATCTTCATCATTGTTCTCCTTGTTGCAGTATTGGTCGTAGATTTCGGGATTTCTTTCCTCCACGTAGGTGGAGCGGATCAGATCGGGATTGATTTTTGAGTAGGGTGTTCCCGGGAGGGTGGTTATGGCGCGTTTTCTACGGTTGGTTAGGATGATGTTTTGGAGATATTCGTAACCCAGGGCCCGGTGCGTCATGGCCTGTTCTATGGCGGCGGCGACCTCGGTTTTTCCGAATAGATCGACGAGCCCGCTGATTTTTTTGAGTTGATGGGCGATATTGAGTTCTGTTTTTGTCATGTCTTCCAGGTATTGTTTTGCCTTTTCCCCCAGGGTCATCATTGCGTCTCGATGTTTGAGGATGGCGCCCTGAGGTCTTGCAGGCAGTAGTCCTCGCGTATGGGCGGGGTTTTCGACGATCTGGTGTTTTTGATGTGAGCGGGTGTGCTCGGCAATCAAACGTTCTTTGTCATAAATGTACACGAACTGTTCATCGGCCTTGAGTGTTAGGATCATGGAGGCATGGGTAAAAGGGACGCTATAGCGGTTGGTGTCGAAGGAGACCAGGGACTGAGCGGTGCTCTTTACCGATGAGACGATGCGGGTGTCGTAATCGGTTTTTGGCAGGGGAATCAGCAGGGGTTGTTCTTTTTCCCGGAAGAGGTCGATAGGCCTGGTTTTGGTGGTTCCATGGAGGCGTCCGTTGGCGGTGTTCTCTATCCATAGTGCCGCCTGCTGATTGCAGTCGGTCAGAGAGTCGAATGTTCTGCCGGCGAGGAAGTTATTTTTGACGTATTTGACGGCATTTTCGACACGTCCTTTTTCGTGTGGTGAGCGGATATTGCAGGCGGAGGGGTCGAACAGGTAATGGGCTGCGAAGTCCATGAATCGGCGGTTGAACTGGATATTGGGGCCTATGCGGGTGACGACGACGCTTTTGAGATTATCGTAGCGGATTTTTTTGGAGACCCCTTGGAAGTAATGAAAGGCGTGCAAGTGGCCGGCCAGGAAGTTTTCGATGATCTGTGAGGGGAAGAACTCGATATAGAGCATCCTGCTGAAGGACAGAACCATAAGGAAGCAGTATAGCGGTCTATCGCCGATTCTGCCGGCGTATGCCCAGTCCACCTGGGCCTCTTCCCCTGGGAGGGTTTGGATATGGAGAAAGGCCTCCTTTGCGGTCTGATGTTTTTCAGATGGTTCCTCAGGATGGTGATGCCGCCGAGATAACCTTCTTTCATGATTTCTTCTCGGATGCGCACGGCGCTCATCCGTGGATAGGCCGTAAGTAGTTCGCCGATTTTATCCTTGAAGGGTAGTAGTTTGGACGGTCGGGCTTCCTGCTTCTTACGGTCCGGATGGTCCTTCTTGAGGGCGCGGCGAACGGTTTTGGGATCGAGGTTCAGTTGCCTGGCGATGGCCTTTTTGTGGAATTTTTCCACGAAGTGGAGGTGGCGTATATAAGCCCAGGTTTGGATATTCATGCGATGACCTCTTGTAGTTTTTTTAGGTAAGTTAGAGAGATTCGGCGCTGCCGGAGGACACGTTCCTCGGGAGAAAGGGGGTCCGTTGGGTGGGAGGGTAAGGCAAGTACCTGGTATATGGGAGAACGCCAGGCGATCAGCGATCTTTCGACCAGCCCTTCCCTGGCCTCCCCCAGAGAAGCCAGATCGATCTTCAGCAGGGAACATATCCGGTCGTCATGATAGAAGCTCAATCCCTGACGATCAGCCACCGCGACGAGAAAGAGATAGATCAGGATCTCGTCCCGGGAAAGGTTGTGGATAAATCCGCCGGAGATAAACCGGTGATCAATCCAGCTAAAGGAGCCAGTGATCTTCCGGATTCGGTCAGGATCGATGAGCCATTTTGCATCCATAGGCGCCCCCTCCGTGCTTGATGATGCCATTGTCCGGCAGGGAGACAGAA
>Ga0302244_1001714_pt1 | contig 12545 bp, 9 predicted proteins | sample AAG_UR_Phe_MG_FD_193513 | JGI IMG/M metagenome (GOLD analysis project Ga0302244, IMG submission 193513) | Enriched activated sludge microbial communities from anaerobic digester in WTTP, New Holstein, Wisconsin, United States - AAG_UR_Phe | ecosystem: Engineered > Bioreactor > Anaerobic >... | reverse complement strand
AACGCGAAGAGAATGAATTGAAAGTTAAGAAAATAAGCGAGGCGATGGCCAGGTCAAAAGAAAAGCTCCTCGATGTGAAAACCAACAAAGAATACCAGGCGATGCTCAAGGAAATTGAAACAGCCGAAACATCTTTGGGCGAACTGGAGTCGCAGATCATTATATTGATGGAGGAGATGGACGAGCTTTCCGCACAGGTGAAACAGGACCAGGAAACATTAAAGCAGGCTGAAAAAAATTATCTGGATGATGAAAAAATAATTGAAGAGAAGCTCAGTTCAGTTGACGCGGAATCTGACGAATGGAACAGGAAAAGGTTGGCACTGCAAAAGAATATTCCGGAGGATCTCCTGGCACTTTACGAGAAAATAAGAAAGCGCAACCAGGGCGTAGGTGTCATTCCAGTCTGGAAGGCAGTTTGTAGCGGCTGTCATATGAACATACCGCCGCAGCTGTACAACGAACTGCAGCGATCCAGCGATCTGCTGAGCTGTCCGAGCTGCCACCGGATTATGTATTTTCAAGCTCAGGACACGTCCGCATAGAAAATAGAAATATGGACAATAAAACAGTTAAACTTTTCAGCGACGGTGCCTGCCGTGGTAATCCCGGTATCGGCGGCGCAGGTGCGGTTATCATCGACGATGATGGACAGGTGCTTTGGGAGGGAAGTGAGTATTTAGGCCACTGCACAAACAATATTGCCGAATACAAGGCGCTGATTCTTGGGTTAAAAGGGGCGCTGGCGCAGGGGGTCGCCCGACTGGAGGTGTTTCTTGATTCCGAACTGCTTGCCAACCAAATCAATGGCTCGTACAAGGTTAAAAACGAGAAATTGAAAATCCTGATGCGGGAAGTCCGCGACCTGATTGCTTCCTTTGAAACCGCCGATGTCCGGCATGTCCGTCGTTGTCACAATGAACTGGCCGACAAGCTTGCCAACCGGGCGATTGATGAGCATGAAGGATGAAGGCTAAAGGTTAAAGGATAAAGGATGTCTTTTGTCCTGCGCGGATGGAGCTGTGCGGAGACTTCTTGCAAGTAATCCCGAACACTAGTATTATCAAATCAGGTCGGAGAAGATCAGATGATCGCGGGCAGTCATGAGCTGTTCGAGGAAAGTCCGGGCTCCGCAGGGCAGGATGGTCGCTAACGGCGACCGGGGGCGACCCCAGGGAAAGTGCCACAGAAAACATACCGCCCGCCCCAGGCGGGTAAGGGTGAAAAGGCGAGGTAAGAGCTCACCGCTTTTCCGGTGACGGAAAAGGCATGGTAAACCCCATCCGGAGCAAGACCAAATAGGGGGACGTTTGAAGGCGGCCCGTCTGATGTTCCCGGGTAGTGTCGCTAGAGGCGCAGGGCAATCTGCGTCCCAGAGGAATGATCATCACCGTGTCAGGGGCAACCCGGGCGTGGAACAGAACCCGGCTTATGATCTTCTCCGGCCTGTTTTTCACATGCCGAGGCCCCGCTTTTTCGCCTCCTTATAAAGCCGCCAGACACAAAGACCTACGGCCAGCATAAAGGACGCCAGCATAAAATTGGGCGTTGTTCCCAGAATCTCATCGACCAGATAGCCCAGGTACAGGAAAAGAAAAGATGAGGCAACCATAGCCAGCCCCCAGGCTGACAAAACCACGATGCTGTTGAGTTGCGAGAAATTCTGGCGTTTCTGACTTGGTTTATCTTCTTGTGGAGTGGTCAATTCGTTACTCTCTGGTCACAGGAAAGCCGGTGGAGAATCAGGGTGTCACACCTGTAAGTAGCTGATCAGTCTTTTTAGAAGGTCCATGCCGGGCTCAGTGAAAATAAGCACCAGAATCAAGAAAAGAATGAATACAGCGATGAGTTCGAGATTGCGGACCCTGGGGTATTTTTTCTTCACAAAAACAAGCAGGACGATACCGGCAATAATTACAATTACATGGATGATGGGGAAAAGGCTGGTGATGAATTCCATTTTGTTCTCCTCGAAGCAAGATGCCACGTATCATCAGGAAAAAAGTTGTTGTTGTCAAGGTAAATAAAAAGGCCGAATCGGAATTCGGCCTTTTTACAGTGAGACATAAATTTTTAATTAGTCATCATCGTCGTCATGCAGAGCGGACAGATCGCCTTCGGATCCTTGCGGGATTTCCGCTCTCAAAGAACGGCTGATGCCGCGCACCAGAATCAGCATGATGAAGAATAATATGACCATAGCGATGATCAGCACCAGAATAACGGTGGCTGTCCAGGCCTTTGATTCTTTTTCAATATTTTGAGCCACTTTCGCGGCTTGTTCATTGTATTTCTCAACTTCCAGTCCAAGACCGATCCATCCGAAGCCGGCAGGTTCCGGGATGTTTGACGCATAGAACTTAATGGGTGCATATGCTACGAACTTGGTGAGACCTTCGAACTTGTATGTGAGAATCCCCATTTTCCCCGTGGCTGCTTCTTTGGCGATATTAAATATGTTGTTATCCAGAAAACTCATCTGAAACATATTGAGCGCCTCGGCTCCTTTTTCGGCAAGTTCCGCTGCATTCTCTTTAGAGACTGTGGGTACCGGCGCCCCGTTGGGCTGGAGACCGACAATATGATAGTCGGCCGGATGGGAAACCACAAAGCCACGATAGTCGACCATATAGGCATAGTTACCCGTAGCCGCGTTAGCTTCAAAAACCCTTTCTGCCTGTGTCGGAATCAGCTGATCCGTAAACTGGGCAAGATGGCGATAATCAAGAGACAAAACCAGAATTCCCGAAAACCCGTCCTGATCGAAAACCGGAGTAGCGAAGCGCACAACACCGTTAAAGCGCTCGCCTTTTTCAAAACCAGCCTTATTCACATACCAACCGGTCACAGGTGAGACATAGATTTCACCTCTGGCCAGGTTTTTGGTTTTGGCAAAATAATCTTCTCTTTTATATGTCGTGTTGGCCGGAATGCTCACATCGACGAGTTTGTCGGCCGGCACTACCTGACCCTTTGCCACCTTGACCTTTTCCTTGCCGTATTTGTCAATCAGAGCGATTTCAGAATACAGTGGCACCAACACCTGTTGGATATTGCCGTCACGCTTTATCCAAAGAGGTTTTTTGTTTTCAGAAGTAAACTGTTTGTATACGGTTTCTGTTGAGGGAATTATAGTTGCGACCTGCAGATCTTTTTGACACTCCATAAGTAGGCTGGCGACCTGATTTGCCGTGTTGACGGCCCTCGCTTTTATGTCTTCCTGAGACTTGGTGTCGAGAACGTTCACCGCCCTATCTTTTATTGTAACCCCGAGCTTAAACATTCCGTTAGCGATTAGAAACGCCATTAGTGATAAGGGGATTACGATAAGCAGGATGAATATTCCTGCAATAGGTAATGACTTCATATCCTTTTTAGTTTCTGACATTATGAGCTCCCCCTAACCTTTCTTGAGTTTAAAGTTAACTTTTTCAATGATTAACCCAAAAAGAAAGCTTTGAAGGGATTGGCATATAATAAGATCAGAGCGATAACCAATGCGTAAATGGCGATGGATTCAGCCATGGCCATACCGACGAGCATAACCATCATGATCTTTCCCTGGACGCCGGGGTTTCTGCCCACTGCCTGACAGGCACCGTTGGCCGCATTACCGATGCCGGCTCCCGCACCGATCGCACCCAAGCCGATTGCCAATCCGGCACCAATCATGGCGCCAACTGCAAAAATAACCTTAATGTAAGATTCTCCTCCTACCGGGATGGCGTCCGCCGCAAAAGCGAACTGGCTTGTTAATACCAGGGCTGCCACCGACATAAGAGCTGTTAGAGATGCTTTTCCGAGTTTACGTGACATTATCTGTCTCCTTTCCTGACCTTTAATTTATTTTTTCCTGATTGCATAGCATATTTTTTTGACTACGCAAAGTGGAATTAGTATCCGCATCAACAGGCCGAACCTGTTGCATGAGGCATGCCAAGGTCTGAATTTATGTAATATATTTTCCATGATACGTTGCTGTACAAAAAGAGACCTTGCCTAATCTCTTGAGATGACTGAGGTTCATTTTTCTTTAAAATGAGGCACAGGATGTGGAGGGGGGGAAGGTAGCGGCTCTGGTCGGGATTGAAAAGCGTGCGGTAATTTAATGTTTTGTTCAAGTAAATGTATGAAACATTAAACTTGTTGTGCCTTCTATCAGGCAATTCTTCTTTCGGAACAAACTCCGCCCCGGCATCGCCACAGGATAAGGAGAGCTTTATCAAACCCTACGTAACCGGCAATGTCGTCATACCGGTGAAAACCGGTATCCTGTGTTATCAAATGCTTTCTGGATTCCTGGTCAAGCCCGGAATGACAGGAGACCTTTCAAAAATGTCATTTCGATGAGCGCGAGCTACGAGAAATCCTACGCATCAGCCCTCTCTTTTCCAAAGAACCACAGCGTCTGTCCCCCTCTTTTCTAAAGAGGGGTTAGGTGAGATTTTGCTGAAACTAATCCTTCAACCTCTCAAAATATCCCCGTAAGAGTTTTGAAAAACTACTCTTATTCGTCATGCCGGCGCAGGCCGGCATCCAGAAAGCTTTGAAATAACTGGATTCCCGCCTGCTTCGACAGGCCGAGCAACCAGCGGGAATGACTTGAGGATGTATTATTTAAAAGTCCGAAGCATCTTGCTGATACTTAAGCCATCTGCTTCGTTGCCATAACAGCCATGGAGGCACCTGACTTACAATATACCGATCGTTTACTTTATGTCGCGGGCATGTTATCAAAATGAACCAAATTGAGGGGATAAAGTCCGGGTACGTCAAAAGACACAATCTCCCAAACTAGCGGTTAAATAATGAAAGTCTGTATTCTCACCACATCTTTCCCGTTGGGCAAAGGTGATATTTCCGGCATGTTTGTTCTGGAGCAGGCAAGACACCTGATGAAACATGGAGCGGCTGTTTGTGTCGTTGCGCCCCATCATGATGGTGTCGTGCACCATGAAGACATGAATGGCATCGAGGTACATCGCTTCAGATATTTTCTTCCGGAAAAGCTCCAGAAACTCTGCTACGGGAGCGGTATACCCAATAACATCAGGGAATTTCCCTGGACAAAGCTCCAGCTTCCCTTCCTCGTTTTTTTATTTACCATTCATGCTCTCAGGTATGCACGGAGTTGCGATATCATTCACGCGCACTGGTCCATTGCGGGCATTGCCGGATTTATCGCCGCCAGGATCCTGGGCAAACCGATTGTTCTGAACATTCACCATGGCTCTGTGCGCGGCATTACAAAAATAGAAAAAATTCTTCTGGAAACCGTAGACTATGTAGTTTTTAACAGCTCTTATACCATGTCACATGCGATGAAATATGCCACGCCGCCGGCATTTGCTGTCGTATCTCCAGGTGTTGATACAGATAAATTCCAACGCAGGCCATCGACGAAAGCACAGACGGATATTCTTCCCCCCGATGTTACGGGCAAACCGATACTTTTTACTTTGGGCAGACTTGTCGAATGTAAGGGGCACAAATACCTTATTGAGGCTATGCGTCTGGTAAATAAAAAATTCAACGCTCATCTCCTTGTGGGCGGAGACGGCCCCCAGCGGCAGGACCTTGATCATCTGGTCAGTAATAAAGATTTGGAAAATGAGGTTACTTTTCTGGGACATATCCCCTGGCGCCGGACAAATTTTTACTATTCAAGCGCCGATATCTACCTTCAACCTTCCATTATAGATAAGGACGGGGCGACGGAAGGCTTGGGAGTTACGATTATGGAGGCGATGGCCTGCGGAACTCCTTGTGTCGGATCGGAAGTCGGCGGTATTCCGGACCTCATCCGGGACGGAGTTAATGGATTTCTGGTCAATCCAGCCCAGCCGGAACAACTGGCGGAAAAGATCAACATTTTGCTGGGAGATAAAGAACTCCGTGAAAAGATGGGATCAGAGGGCAGGAGATTTGTGGAAGAAAATTATTCCTGGAACGCCAAGGCGGGCGAGTTGATGGGAATATACGGAGAACTGCTTAAGAAGAGAAAAAAATGAGTAAGATATGGCCGGCTTGCAGCAAATGCCGTATGGGTAAAGCCGGCTGGATTCCTGAATTTTTTACCTGGAGGGAGGCGGCATAAAGGGCTTGCCGATTCAAAAGTGCTGAATCATTCCTGAGAGTACTTCGACACCAGCTTTTTCATTTATTGATGTGTATCTTCATTCTTAGTTGTTGTTTCTTTCACAAGATGAAAAAACCGTTCAAGTTGTTTACCCAGCTCCATCCATGAAGGAACCTTTACCGGTAAAGGATTCGGATGGGCAATTTGTGCGGACAAGGCATTGGCCAGGCTATCAACATTATCCGGTTGATAAAGATTTTGTGGCATATCTTTGTGCAGATCCAGCAGTGAACCTACGCCGGCAGCTACGACAGGCACGCCACAAGCGACGCTTTCATAAAACTTCTGCGGGAAACAGTATTTGCCGAAGGCGGAATCGCGGTTGCAAATTACTGAAATGTTGAGGGTGGATAAGAAGGTTGGAACCATCTGTGAAGGAAGCACCCCGAGATAATGCACTCTGGGACTATGCGGCAGCTTCAGCCCTTTATCGCAGGGGCCGGATAAAACAAGATGTATTTGCGGGTGCGTCAGAGCCAGGATTTCAAAGGCCTTAAACAGAGTTTCAATGCCTCTTGAGCTGGAGATGGCTCCTGCCGTACCGATAAAAATTCCATCCTGCGGAAGGCCCAGCTCCCGGCGGGAGACGGATTGATCCATTGGTGCAAAAACACCTTCAGGCACGGCGTTTTCGATGACCTCAACAGGGCACTTACAGGAGCTTGTTTCCTTTACGTACCGGGCAAGTGGATGACTGACACAGGTGATCCCGTCAGCCCTGGCAAGAGCCCGGCGAAACATGGAAGTTACGCCCGGAATCCGTGTAAAAGCGAAGCTTTCAAAATTGTCGTATAAATCGATGACCATCGAGGCACCGATTTTTTTTGCGACGTGGACTCCCATGATCGCATGCACAGCATCGGAGCAGGCCCAGACGAGATCGGGATGGAAATCTCCTGCAATCCTGTTAATCGTATGCCGATAGCTCATCTCACCCCAAGGAAGGAGGCGACGTAGATTTAACGCGTGCCAGTTGACTGTAGTGGAGGCAGTTACATCATCGCGTCTGCCCTCGTCACGCTTCCTGTAGCTAAGACACACTCCCGTTACCTCATGCCCCAGCACGGCCAGAGCCAGCGGCAGTTCCCGCAGGCGTCCGAAACGGTCATCGATGAGGTCCTTATTTGTATATTGACGCTTGCTGATAACCAGGATGCGCATTTTTTTCATTTTATTCTGACCATGCTGCGTGCATTTTTTAATATTTTGGCCGCAAAAAGGATGACCTGAAGGTATTTATTGTTTTCCGTTTCCAGCTGAGCGCGAAAATAATCGCATATTGCTCCGGCACGATCTTCTCTGGATGTGCCGGCAGAACCGAAAGTTCCTGCTACAAAATCGGCTCTGGTTACTTTAATGCCAGGGGTTAGACAGACCTTTTTCAGGAATAATACGTCTGCTCCGATTGGATACCTTTTGGAATAGATGCCGAATTTTTCATGCAATTGCCTGCGAATAAGAGACCCCACTGAATGTTCCGAGACATAAGCATGATGTGCATACAACCAAGGCCGGCGTGGTTTACGTTGTTCGATTCGTCCATTGCGTTTGATGAGTGCTGTGACAATGTCAGCACCGGATATTTGTGCATAATGCCGATATTGGGCAATCGCATCCGGATGCAACCGATCGTCCGCTCCAACCACCAGATAGTATTCGCCGGTCATCATCTGGAGGGCTTTGTTCATAGCATGATAGATTCCAAAATCCGGCTCGGAGATCCAACGTGTTATCACGTCGCCTGATTCATTTAATAATTCAACTGTCCCATCGGTTGAAGCGCCGTCTGCCACAACCCATTCAAAACCGCGATCCGTCTGGGCACGTATACTGTCAATGAGGCCGGGAAGAACATAAACGGCATTGTATGTGACGGTGATGATAGAAATAGTGGGTTTCATAAATTATATTCCTGAGAGGTCGTTTTATGTTTAATGTTCTCGATGGCCTCAAGAAGTATGTCTCTGGCAACTACTCTAAAATATTTTCTCCAACTGGTGGTGTGCAGTTCATTCAGGCTCTGGTAAGCTGTCAGTATTCGGTGTCCTATCATAGAGCCACACTCGTTTTATGATTGACAAAACTTGGGGCAGCAGAAGTGTTAGAAAAAACAATATGGCAAGGCTCGTAACGGCAAATATTTTTGTCCAGCCCGCGAGCCCATATATATATAATTGGGGAGAAAGCGCTGCAAGAAAAATTATTATCACCAGAAACTTTATGACAAGTATCATAAAGGGTCGTGAAAATATCGTTGGACCCAGGGCCTCCAGTGTATGTTGGGCTGCATAGTATATAGATATTTGTGTAATTATTGCGGAAAAAAGCCAATACCATAGAATTGCTTGGAGTGAAAAATTAAGAAAGATAGCCAGTGGGAAAATGAGTAGTGTGGCACAGGTATGATACAAAAGTGACCTTGCGGCCACTTTTTCTTGTCCGATTGCCTGTAATAGATACCAGAAAGGGATGTTGAGAATAGTCATTCCCCAGAAAAGAGTCATAATCCGCGTAGATATTACTAAATTATGTGGCACATACGGAAGCCAAAGTTTGAAAATAGCATCGGCACAAATCGCATAGGTCAATAGTGCCATCCCTGCAAAAGCAACAAAAATCATCAGAAAGTCGCGAATGAGATTAAACATTTCGGGAATTAGCTTGTGTTTGTGATAGTATGAAAATGATGGAAATAGAGACAGTGAACCGGCAACAAAAAATTGACGAATTGCGGCCGGTATTCGTGAAGCTACTTCATATGTGCCGGCTGCTGTAAATCCGATAGTAGAGGCGATTGCTATACGAAATATTGGTTCCCTAAGTATAAAAGCAAGAGAAATGGTATAAAAATTAATTCCCCTGCACATCAATCCACGGCATATCTGTATTGTTTCATAAAACGATGGTTTTGATACCTTTTTTTGCCAGCCAGGGAATGTTCTGTTTAGTTGAAACCTGTATGCAATGATTTGATAAAGCGCTGCAAGCAAGGAACCCATCGCAAAACCTTCTATCGGTTTTGACGATACTGCGCCAAATATTGCGACACCATATAAAATTATTGGCGAGAATGAATCAATTATTTGTATGGTATATGTTTTATGTGCTCCGTTGATTATTGCCGCATCAAGTTGAGCTGTAATTGAAACACCGGTGCCAGCAATGTAAGTTGCCACTGCAACAAAAAGAGCCGTAGGCGGATATATCGATGCACAACCCATCTTGCTGATTATGACTTGCCCGGTGCCAGCCCATACAAGAAGCATTAAAAATGTTATTAGCCAATAAAATCTTGCTGCCGATGTATGTTCACGGGCTATCAAGGAAAATTCTTTAGCGCTTCTTGCAGAGCTTACGGACCGAATAAAAAGGGAACTAAAGCCAACGTCCGCCAAACTCATATAGGTTGAAAGTGTTGCGATAATACTCCACAATCCTAATACTTTTATGCCGGAGCGTTTGATAATTATCGGGTAAAGAAAAAGATACGCAAGCATTGGCAGACCAACACGCAATGGGCTGATTGCCGCGCTTAATCGGACATTTTTTAAAATATTCCCCGACTTTTCTGTATGCATTAAATTAACGGCCGTTTTGTACGCTACTTGTGACCATAAAGCACTGGCCTATTTCTCTCGCTGACAGCTATCAATTTCACTTGTTTGAAACCATATTTAGTAAGTCGCTTTCGTTCGATATCTTCCGATTCATGTCCTTCGAATAGGACCTCATCGAATCTGGCTAAAAATGAAAGAAAACGTTCTTTGTCTTCAATCCAGTTGAGAACTGATAAGGCTGTCACTATATCCGGCCTAAAGCTGGATAATTTGCTTTCCCAGTCTTCAATGGCATCGAAATCAACACAAAGGTAAGTTGGGTGCACCCCATAGGCTGCAGCTACCTTTTTTGCCGCAACCAAAATGTCAGCTTCTTTGTCAACGCAAAGAGCTTCAGTTGCACCAGCCATAAGGAAATGGCATGACAACAAACTCAAGTTGCAGCCAAGTTCTAAAACACGTTTTTCTGTTACATCTGAAAATTCACGCAGATATTTCCATCGCTTTAACCAAGGGCGCTCTCCAGGTAAATGAAAACCTTCAAAATCCAAACTATAGTAGCAAATCAGGTTACCGGGGGAATTTGCGTTGGAACACCTGGCGATTTCCCATGCGTTGTAAATGTTCCGAAGTCGTTCGGAAGCACTTTCTGGTAGTGGTTGAAGTCTATCGAAATGACGCCTCACTTTGCTAAACAATGCAGAGTTTTTAGCTCTTTTATATGAGTCAGCTATCGTTGGTGGAATGCGTTTTTCGAAATAACTCCTTATAACTCCTAAAAAAGATGAATGTGTTTTTGACATTTTATTCCATCCTACGTAATTGCTTAATAATGCTTTTATAAATGGTGATAGTGTTGCCTGATCAAAATCGACAATATAGGCGTCGCCGTCATCGTTCACAATTATGTTGTCTTCCTTTATGTCGTTATGACAGACACCGTGTTTGGATAAGAGATACAAAATATTTTTGAGGTTCCATAAAAATTTCACAAACCCCCATATGTTGTATTCCATTAGATTCAAACGTGATCCTTCGAAGTATTTGTAGGACACAACGTAATAATCATCATGTTTTAAGAAACTAACTTCTTGGGGCACGCCCGGGCAGCCGGAAAGTGATGCTAAAATTTTGTATTCCCCTTCTGGTTTTTGATGGCGGTAAGCTGATGTGGATTCATAATGACGTAATATGATTTTATATATGCGCTCTTTTGCCTTATACACTCTTCTTCCCGCATCCAGTGTGCTTTCGCTCATAAGCATGGCATCCGTTTTAATACCAATTCGAGATAATACCTCCAGAAAGATCGTTTCTTGGCGGGTCTTATTTTTTAATTTAGATTCAATCATTATGATTTTTGGAACGAATAGCGCTCGTCTTGGCTGATAAAATTATCCATTTTCCCGAATATTTTACATTTGATAATTTATTTCACTTGAGGAATAAAAGTGATGAGGAGACGTTCAAATCGAGCGCTGCTTAACCTAGTGGTCAAATTTTGTTAAATTTCAGGAAAGAAACCTCTGCTGAAAATCGTTTCTGCCGTTTCCGGCGGTTATTTCAAGCTATGACGAGTCAATTTTACCTGCATATTAGATATGTTTTATCCCGACTACTGCGGTTTGCTATGCCCGAGACACACCTCTCCCCTGTTTATGCAGCTTTGAGTATCTTTGAGCCCCTGAAGAGATTAAATGCCATCTGCCTGAACAAGGCATCCATTGTATTTATGATCATCTCGGGAAGCCTCGCCCGATTGGCACTGTCGTGTAAATGGCTTAACCCGAAATACTGCTCTACAATATATCAGGTCTCGCTGTTTTATTTCCTAAGATAAAGCTCTCACTATAGCGCTCATGAGATCGGCCGATTTCGGAAGACGTATCGAATGATTTGAATCGAAATAATTTGATGAAAGCTTTTATAGTATTTGCCAGCACTGGTAACTTCATTTATCAAAAGGCCTTACAACGTCGAATCCGATCTGTAAGCGGCAATGCGAAACGTTTTTCAGCCACTGCTCTATTTTGTTTTCGTCCTGGACAGTTCCCATTTCCATGCCGTTTGAACGATCTCTTCCAGGTTTGCATACCGGGGCTGCCAGTTCAGAATTCTCCTGGCCTTATCCGCGTTGCCGACCAGTGTCGGCGGGTCTCCCGGACGCCTGGGGCCTTCAATGATCTTGATAGATTTGCCTGTGATGCGTTCGGCGGTTTGAATCACTTCTTTTACGGAAAAGCCGTTGCCGTTACCTAGATTAAAAGCGGTTGATGCACCACCGTTTTTCAGATAATCGAGCGCTGCAATGTGCGCCGCCGCCAGGTCGTTTATGTGGATATAATCGCGCACACATGTCCCGTCCGGAGTATCGTAATCCGTCCCAAATACCTGGATGTAGTCACGCAGGCCGGCGGCAACCTGCAGGACAAGGGGGATTAAATGGGTTTCCGGTTCATGCCATTCCCCGATCTCCGCATCCGGATCTGCGCCTGCGGCATTGAAATAACGCAGGCAGACGTGGCGGATGCCGTAAGCCCGATCGAAATCTTTCAGAATCTCCTCAACTATCAGTTTTGTTCTACCGTAGGGATTAATCGGCGCTTGAGGATGATTTTCCGTCATGGGAATTTCTATTGGATTGCCATAGGTGGCGCAGCTTGACGAAAAAATGAAATTCTTTACGCCATATTCAACCATTACATCCAGTAAATTCAGTGTATTGATGACATTGTTACGATAATATTTTGCTGGCTGTTCGACGGATTCGCCCACGTAGCAATAAGCGCAATAATGCATGACCGCTTCTATCGGGTAGGCTTTAAAACACAACCTTAGTTGATCTTTAT
>Ga0302244_1001709_pt1 | contig 12569 bp, 18 predicted proteins | sample AAG_UR_Phe_MG_FD_193513 | JGI IMG/M metagenome (GOLD analysis project Ga0302244, IMG submission 193513) | Enriched activated sludge microbial communities from anaerobic digester in WTTP, New Holstein, Wisconsin, United States - AAG_UR_Phe | ecosystem: Engineered > Bioreactor > Anaerobic >... | reverse complement strand
TTTTAGCCATGGTTTGTTCCTCCTTTCTCTTTATCCTTCTACTTTAATATAGATAGGTACTTCTTCTCCTGTAATCTCACTAAGGTCAGTAAACTGATATTCATACTTCTGACCCTTTCCTATACCAAGACCAGTACCAATACTTTTATGACAGTCTATACACATCAGTCCCCATTGTCCTGATTTTGTTCTACCATCAATTAAGATAACGGGCTTAATAATACCACAGATGTCACAGTTGTAGTGAGAAAAATGTGCTTTCTCTCCAGTCTTCATAATATCACCTCCCTCTTGATGAGTTTAATGTCTTAGTTACGATAATAACTTCTCCTTTCTCGACATATAAGCCTGGATACTTCTCAATTTTCTCTTTGTGCTTCTCAGCTAAGTTTCTATCTGAGTATACTCCCTTAACTTTTCCATTCCAGACGACAGTAAAAACGTGCATAATATCACCTCCCTCTTTTAAGCTTCCAAATTTTCAAGATATTTGACCAAATCAGTTTTATCCACGAAGCTAACCTTCGCTCCTCTGATTCTGCGTCCCCACTCGTCATGTGCAAATAGTCTTAAGTCAGACAGTGTCAATTCATAATTCTGTTTGGCTTCCCGCTGGGAAATGCCGTACCTTTCAACCAATACACTGATTGCTTCATCCCTTGTTAACATCAGGTTTCTCCTTTCCGGTGTTTCCAGTTTCCTCATTGTTCATATAAAGACTATAACATATTTTTATCCAGAAGTCAACAAAATAATTAAGTGTGTTGTAATGGTGTAATGTAGTAAACCAGTAAACCAGTAAGCCTGTAAATCGTGAGTCTATCCCATGTTTGTCTCTGGACAGCTGTTTGGTTGTTTCCCAGAAGGATACTTTGTATCCAAGGAAGTACAATTTTTGGACTTTCTGACTCTTTCTCAGTATTCTTTTTATTATTTCTATTATTTTATTACTTATATATTATAATATATATCTATATATAAATAAGAAATAAAGAGAGAGATTAACAAAGCTTAGAAAGAAGATTGAAAAAGGAAGAAGATTGAAAAAGGAGAAATAAATACCAGAAAGTACAAATTTTGTACCACCTGAAATGTTCCAAGAAGTCCATACAACAAAATGGGATTAAACACCATTTACTGCCTTACTGGCTTACTGCTTTACTACATTACTACCCACTCCCATATTATTCTTACCAGTTTATAAACTGCCTATTTTGTCTAAACTTGTTGGCTGGAATTCGAGAAACTGGGCTTTGCCCAGAGGACAAAAAGAAAGGCACCTGGACAGAAGTCCAAATGCCTTGAAGGAAGGAAGAAACGAGGAACTACCTGGAGAGTTTTATAGCTTTGCCAACAAACTTCTTGATTGAAATGTCAGTGATTTGTTCATAGACATCTTCAACTTCCGAGCTACTAAAGTCAAGCTCATCTCTGAGATACTCCACAAACAGCGGGTCGAGCCTCTTGGACGGAACATGGAAGATAACTTCGTTTGCTGTCATCTCCAACTCACCACCAAGCTTCTCGATAGCCTGCTTGGTAACTCTTACATAAATTCTCTCATTGTTAGCCATAGTCAAATCTCCTTTGGTTTTATTTAAGAGTTTATTCTACAGCCAACTCCCGACAATGGGTTTTAAGTGTTATTCGTAGATTGTGAAGCCAAGCCCTTCCAACAACTTCTGGGCTTGTACAGCTGTCATCTTTGCTTCTTTGGCTTTCTCGTTCAGCTGTGCTCTGGAAATCTTTTTGCTGAATCCGCCTCCGCCTTTCTTAGTCCACGCTGTTCCGTCAACTATTCCAGCGTAAGTCGTCCTCATGACTTCAATTGCACCCTTTGCGTCGAGCTTCTCGTCTTTGCTTCTGGCTGTGGAATCGCTGAGTTTTTGTTTAACCCCGTAGGCGATTGTGTTCTGCTGTGTGCCAGTCAGCTTCTCGAACTCACTGAAAAGCTCATTCAGGTCGAAGTCCGCTTTCTCTCCCGAAGGCATCTCTACCTTCAGTAATACTTTGTCAAGACTCCATTTTGCCTTTGTTCTTTCGTTATCTGCCATTGTCTTATCTCCTTTCAAGGTTAGTATTTTCCCATGTCAGGAGTTAGCTGTCAGATGTCAGGTATTTTGCAGGTTTTTATTTGTCCAGTTCCCATCATTAGAACTGGGAGGGTTTGCGAGAACATCCCACAACTACATATTCAGTTCCTGGTTAGATGTCCAGGTCTGCTGGTCAGGGCGTTAGGTTATCGTCCGTCTATACTCCGTTGTCCCAGCGGTAGGTTTCACATCCTACCCGTGCAGAATCTAACCTGTCCTGCAACCGAGAATATTATACCATAATTTAACTAACAATGCAAACGACATTTAATTTGCTGTATATGCTATTCCTTCGACCCCCCCAAGACCCCAACCCACCCCTCGGACGGGGTAGAATACTCTCTCATTCTACTCGACTCAAAATTTCAAATCCCAGAAGATACAAATTTCGTACTTTCTGGAATTTATTCCTCCCGCGAAAATGTCTGACGTTAGGCGTCAGCCCACCCACCCGCCCCGCCAGTAAACTTCCGCCTGTTGTGTTAGTTTATTCAGGTTAATAATTATTTTTAGTTTGAACAAAGAAACGATTGACAATTATCCCAGCTTATAGTATTCTATACTATAGGATATAGAAGATGGCAAGGAAAGAATTCGAGGTTGACTCAGACGTTTTGCTGGACCTAATTTCTGATGGATTTACTCATAAGGAAATGGCTGAGCAACTTGGCTGCAGTCGACCAACACTGGAGAAGAAGATTGCACGGTTACAGAAGGAAAGTCCGGTTCTTCTAAACTACCGTACTCTCCAGACATTAGAACTAACTGAACTCCAACACAAGATTCTTTCTGCCATAACTGACGACAAGATTGACAGTGCTCCACTTCGTGACCTTGTTCTTGCATACAAGATTCTGAAGGAAAAGGAATTCATGGTAGAGGGAAAGCCTCAGGAAATCAAGGGACTTGTCCACTACCTGATTGAGATTGAACGCTTGGAACAGGAAGAAAAAGCTGGTAATCGTGCAGCTATTCAGAAAGGTTCAGAAGAAGATGTCACTGATGCAGAGTTAGTCGAAGACGCCAACCTTGACGCTGTTGAGGTTGAACTTATTGCTGGCTGTAGGCCTGAGGAGATTCCCTGATGTATGACCAGGAAGTTATAAAGAGACTTAGGGTGTGGAGGGAAAGTCCCCTTATATTCTGCAAGGAATGTATTAAGATGCAACCCTCCGACCAGCAGGCTGAAGCCCTTCATGTGTTTCCACAGACAAAAAGGCTAACTATACGCAGTGGTCACGGAACAGGCAAGGACGCTATGGTCGGAGGAGTCATAATTCCTTGGTTTATGGTCACAAGGCCTTTTGCAAAGGTCGTTTGTATTGCACCTACTGCAAGACAGCTGTCAGATATTCTATGGAGTGAAATTAGTAAGTGGTTACGAAACTCCTTAGTCGCCGACGAGTTCGTTATTCAAAGGGACAAAATCTTCCAGAAGGATAACCCAAGGGAATGGTGGGTACGGGCTATCTCCCCCTCTGCCAAAGCTTCTCCCGAAGAGCAAGTCGAATCTGTCGCTGGTTTGCACGGTGACCACCTCCTCATCGTTGTAGACGAAGCGTCTGGTGTACCTGAGCCCGTATTCATCCCCTTGGAAGGTTCCTGCACACAGGAAGACAACCGCATGATTCTGATTGGAAACATGACTAAGAACAAAGGCTATTTCTTTGATTCACATTTTCATCCTGAGATTAAGAAGATGTGGACACAGTTACACTGGGATAGTCGGAAGTCTTCGAATGTCAAGAAAGAATACTGCGACTATATGGAGATGAAGTATGGACTTGATTCCAATATCTTTCGTATTCGTGTTGCTGGTGACCCACCCATTGAGGATGAAGGAACACTCATTCCGTTGGCTTGGGCAGAAGCTTGTGTCGGAAATGAAATTACAGTACCTGAAGATGAACCCCCTTATGTTGGAGTCGATGTGGCAAGATTTGGGGATGATGACAGCGTTATTCTTCCTCGTACTGGGAATGTTGTTCTTCCTTGGGAGACTTACCACGGAATGAATACTATTGATTTAGCTATGAGAGCCCGCCTATACGCTATAGAAAATGAGGCCTTAGGAATGGCTGTTGACGAGATTGGTGTCGGAGCTGGTGTAGTGGATTGGCTGGCAAAACATAACACGGAGAACTTGTTCGGAGTAAATGTGTCGTCCGCCTCCAGCGACATCACTAAGGCCGACAGACTTCGTGATGAACTCTGGGTAACTATGAGGGATAAGTGTATGCGGATGCAGTATTCTTTTCCCACAAAGAAGGAATTCGGCGACGTCCTTTCAATGGGGCAGAAGCTTGCAAACGAATTGTCCAGCCTCCGCTACACCTTTAATAAGCATGGTGGGTATAAGGTTGAAAGTAAACCTGACGCAAAGAAGCGAGGAGTTCCTTCTCCGAACATTGCAGATGCATTGGCGTTGACTGAATATTTTAGTGGTGTTGCTACTCAGATATTTAGACCCAAGGTTAAGAAGGGAAGCGTTGACAGGTGGAAGAAGTTTCATCAGCAGTATGGAAATACTGTTAGTAGACATTCTTGGATGGTGTCATAATGAAGTGGGGAACTCGAGCACAGTTTTATAGGGAATTCATGAACTCCTTTCGGAAAGGTGGCTGGGGAGAAGAGGGTAAACTTGCTTATGAAGTCCTACCTCAAGAACAACGTACTAAGGTTAAAGATATTATTCGTGCTATGTCAGAAGAAAAGGTTGAACACGCAACAAAGAATCCTCTTATTACTGCACCGAATATAGATACTGCAAGTACTGAAATGGCAAGAGATATTAAAGGGTATGCAAGTTACAGTATAGACAGTGATGCCGTAAAACTTCCTCCGTTTGTTCTTAACTATCCAGAGACCATTGCTCATGAGTTACGTCATGCTCAGGTTATGCGGTCTGCTAAACTAAAAAATAGGCCGTATATAAGTTTAACTGGCGATGACTTTGACCCTATATATGCAAGCTTTAATCCACTGAAGGGAGAGTATGAGAATATAGGCAAGAAAAGTATCTGGGATTATATATACAAGAATACTTCAAACCCATTAGAAGTTGATGCTATGCTATCAGAAAAAGCTACTAAGGTACTTGCTGAGGGTATTGGTAATGCCAGAAAAATAAAGAAAAGTGGAAGTGCGGCAACTCCAAAACAATGGACTAAAAGTAAATCACAGCTTAGTTCTCTTGGAGGACAAGAAGATATTTTTAATAGAGTATGGGAAACTGTCCCTGATAAAATAAAGTCTCATTATCTTGAAACAGCCGGTATTGCTGGTCTTGGTTTTATGTCAGCACCTAAATTGCAGGGAGAAGAGGAGGAAGTATAATGGCGAACATAGTAGATACAATCGTTGAAGGGTTACTTGGAAAGAAGAAGAAGCTTCCAGATGCAGAGAAACCTGTTGAAGAGATGGCAGACCCAGTTAGTAATCCTGACCGTCCACTGAAAATGGGAGAGATTCACAAAATTGGCAGAGCAGCCAAACCGAGGTGACCTATGAAGATAATAGATACGAAGCTTCCTCCACCGAAGCCGGTCAAAGAAAATACAAAAATTGGACTTTCTTACCCCGAACGAGACCGCTATCCCTATGGTACAAGGATAACTCTTGAGAAGGAATTGATTTCCAGACTTGGTCTTGACCTCAAGGGATTGAATGTTGGAGACACCTTTACGATTGTAGCAACAGCGGATGTGATTGAAGTAAGGTCTCGAGAGTCTCTTGGTTCTGGTGGTATAAGTGAAAGCGACAGCAAAACAGTTGAGCTTCAAATAAAGAAGCTTGGTCTTTCTCCTGACCCGATTGCTAACGCTTTTAAACAGGGGAAAAACGGAGTTGCAAAACCGAGGTAATGATGCCAGTAAAAATTACCAAGTCCTCCAGTAATAGGTATCGCGTCGCCACTCCCAATGGTGTGAAGGCGAAGTCGACAACAAAGGAAAAAGCATACAACTTACAGCGTTTGTTGAATGCTCTTGACCACGGCTGGAAGCCGACGAAAAGGAGTGGGAAATGATTGAGACTTATGACAGCGCGATAGTTACAAAGCCAGATTCTACAACTGCTGTTGAGGGTGAGACTGAGCTTCTCAACAAACTTTGGAAATGGCAACTTGAGTCAGAAGGAAATGTTGCTGAGCGTAACTTTAGGACTGAAGCAAAGGAAGACTATGACTTCTATGCTGGGAAGCAGGACACGACTGAGGTACTCAGTGAACTCGAAGAACAGCAACGTCCTTCAACAGTCTTTAATACAATCCTTCCGAAGATAAACCTTCTGATTGGTTTGGCTGGACAGTCCAACCGAGTCCCGTACTTGTTTCCTGTCTCCATGGGAGATGATGCAATAACGGAGATAATGAACGGGGCTTTCAAGCATTTTCGCCGAAAGGCAAAACTTGCAAGACTGGAAAACGAATGCTTCGAGCATGCAGTAAAAAGTGGTAGGTCTCTTCTTGGTTTCTGGATTGGTGGAGATAATCCAATGGAGCCTGAGATAAAAGCAGTACGTATCTCGGGCAGGGACTTTCTGCTTGACCCAACAAGCGTAGCATATGATATGTCAGATGCACGTTATCTGTTTGTAGATAAATGGCTTGAGGCAGATGATATAAAGGCTTTCTTCCCAAATATTTCACTGGATGAAATCAAGTCTCTTTCACGTAGTTCCAGTGAAATGCCACAGTTTTACAACACTGTGACTGACAAGTACCGCCTGACTGAGTGTTGGTACAGGAAGTATGAAACAATTTACTGGGTAGAGAACCCTTTGACTGGAAAGGTGGAATTAACAACTCCTGCTGAGTTGACTAAGTTTAAAACTGCACTGAGACAGGGAATTCCTGATGGTAAAGGAGGAGTTATTCGCTATGATAAAGAAATTAAATCAGTCAAGAGAATGGTTAAGAAGGTCTACTACGCCATATATTCTGGGAATAAGTTGGTGGAGGCAGGCCCTTCTCCTTATAAGCATAACCATTTTCCTTACGTTCTATTTGGTGCTTACAAGGACGAAGACGAGAATAGGTGGTTCTCAGTCGTAAACATGATGAAAGACCCTCAGCGTGGACGAAACGCTATGAGACGTCAACTTCAACACTTGTTGCAGACAGCACCAAAAGGTCTCCTGGTACACGAAGTCGGAGCATTGATTGATCCAGAAGAATACGATGCGAAGTCTTCTCAACCAAACTTCAGACTTGTGATTGCACAAGGAAAGTTTGATAAGTGGAAATTTACTGACCAACCACAGATTTCGCCTGTCTATGCTCAGCTTGACCAGACCTACGAACAGGATATGAAGGACAGCAGTGGTATTCAGAATGACCTGATGGGTATTGAGACTTCGTCTCGGCAGCCTGGAGTAACACTTCGTCTGCGACAGCAAACTGGAATGGCTGTTTTATACATCCTGTTTGATAACTTCAGGGAGTCCCGCCTACACTCTGCTGAAATCATGGTCAGTATGATTCAACAGTATATGACACAAGCTCAGATGATTCGTATAGAAGGGCCTGAGGGTGCATACCTGACACAGATAAACACCCAGATGAATCCTCAAGTACAGGGGTACAATGACATTTCTGCCCTCAAGTATGACTTTGCTATTGACGAAGCGGTAGAAAATACCACTATGAGAATGGCAATCGCTCAAATGCTCACAGATTTTAGCCAAAATAACCCTGGAAGTATTCCTCCTGATATGATTCTTGAGTACAGCGATATGCCTCTTAGTGCAAGAATGAAAGTAAAAGCGTATCATGAACAAATGCTTGAACGTGAAGAGCGTATGGCACAGATGGAAATTGAAGCTAAACGTGAGGGAAACCTTACTAAAGCACAAACTGCGATATACAAAAGTCGCCAAGACAGACGAAATAAGGCATCAAAACAAAAATCTAAATAAACATGGAGGTGTTTTATGGCTACAGTGGTAAATGAGGTGCAGAGTAACAATGAAGAAGTAAGATTGGATAAATCTGAGGCCTCTGATGGTAAAAGTTTTATTGATAATATTGAACCAGATGATGAAACTGAAAAGGAAGGTGATGAAAATGGCAAAGAAAGCGAAAAAGACGAAGAAAGCGAAAAAGGCAAAGAAGTAACTGATGATGGGAAAACTAAAGAAGAACCCGTTCTTGACGAGAAAGACGAGGAAATAAGAAATCTACGACAAATAAGTCGAGACCAAAAGCGTGAGCTTGATAAGGTAACGCAGGCGCTTGAGAGAACTAATAAGTTACTCAAAGAAGCCAACCTTATTCCTCCTGAAGAAGAGGAAAAGAATAAAGCAATTGAAGAGTTTAGAGCCAGACGTGAGGAACAGCTTGAGAACCTACTTGAAATTATGCGTGTATCTGACCGCTATGGAGATGTCGATGAAGTTGTCTCGCAAGAACACTTCGACGACATGATAGAAGCCATGGCAAGGGCTTACGTTGCAGAAAAAGGTGGCAAGCTGGAAGACGTCATTAAAGGTGTTGAGGCTGAAGTATGGGCTACAAAAAACCCTTACAAACTCATGTACGACAATATTAAGCGTTACCATCCAGACTACAAAGCCGCTCCTGCCAAAGGGGATGGAGAGGGCAAAGATGGAGATGACAAAGAAAAGTCTGGAAAAGATGGAAAGGAAAAAGGAAAAGGACTTGATATTGAGAAAATTGCATCAAGTATTCATGAAGTTGGTGGAGGTTCGTCAGGTACTGGTGGATGGACAGCGGCACGAATTGACGAACTGGATGAACTCGAACTTGACCAAGTCCCCAAGGATATTTATGACAAATATCTGAAGGGAGAACTTAAATAAAAAGGAGACACTATGGCAGCTCATGACCTTATATTTCTTACGAATGATGGGTCAACAAGGAAGAAATGGGCAAAGGAACTTTACCGCGCTATCTTAAAGGCAGTAGAGTTCAACGACCTTGTTGGCACAGGCCCAAATTCCATTGTACAGTTAAAGACTGACCTTGGAAAGGGCGAAGGTGATACGATTACCTTTACAATCAGACTCCCACTGTCTGGTGAAGGTGTCGTTGGTAACAAGACAGTTGAAGGTAACGAGGAGAAACTGAGAACTCGTAACTTCAGCATGACCATCGAGGAGCTCAACCATGCAGTAGATACTGGCGGCAGAATGGACCAGCAGCGTGTACCATTCGACCTGATGCAGGAAGGCAAGGATGGATTGCAGGAGTGGTGGACTGACAAACTCAGTGACTATGTCTTTGCGACTCTTTGCGGTGATGCAAGTTACAAAATCGCTGGTGAAACATTTGCTCAGGCATGTGAAGCACCTGATGCTGACCATCTTCTTAGAGTCAATGATGTTGCATCAGATGCAGCAATGACTGCTGCTGATATGATGGATCTCAGCTTTTTGGATAGGATGAAGCAGTTAGCAGAAGTTCCAACTGGAACTGAATGTTACAGGATTCGTCCTCTCTTGATTGGTGGAAAGAAGTATTTCAGGGTTATTCTCCACAACTACGTTTTTGACCGGCTACGTCAGAACTTTAATGCAGGTCAGTGGGGTGATATGCTTCGTAGTGCTCAGAAACTTAATCTTCCTAATATTGAGTTTGAGTATAATGGAATGCTGGTTTCCAAAAGCGAGCGTATTCGTGTATCCAGCACAAACTCTGCTGTTTACAACAATATTCTTCTCGGTGCTCAGGCTGCATGTTTTGCCTGGGGTGGTGCAGGCGAATCCAAATCCTCGATTATGGCCTTTGTTCCTTATGAAAAGGATGCAAAGAGGTACATCATGATAAGAGGTGGTGGCATCTTCGGTTGCAAAAAGACTCGGTTCCAGAGCAAGGACTTCGGTATAATCACAGGCCGCAGCTACGCTACAAAGCTGTAAGCGGAGGTGACTGATGGCAACAGAGAGATTCGGACACAGGTTTTCTGACAGGTATATGATGGCAGCGTCTCGTCTGATGGTTGCACCTGACGACGATACGTACTATGTTATTCAGTTACCTCGGTATGCCTTTGTCACCGATGTGTGGCTGAACATCACTACAGCGTATGTTGGTGGTGCGCCTACGATTTCAGTCGGTTTTGCAGGTAATGGTGAAACAGCAAACACTGCATACTTCATCACGACCGACATATCTGAACCTACGGTGGCAGGCATAAAGTGCTCCATTAAGGATACCATTGCTTCTAACCGAAGCAAGTATTTCTCCAATGGAAGCGGAAGCATTACAGTTACTATCGCAGCTGGTAGTGCTTCAACTGAAGGAACGTTTGAGGTTTTTGCTCAGTACGTTCTTATTTCCTAACAAACTTAACAAGGAGGACATAATATGTCTACAGTAACGGCAATAGATTACAGAAGGACAGACCTGAGAACCAACGTGCTTGAAAACCCGTACTGGTTGACCTCAGGCGAAGTTGTGGCAGTTGATGCTGTTGCGAAAGCTGCCCAGCTTTTCAGCTTTCCGGTAGCTGGAAGGGTTACCATAGTCCTGAAAGCATATATTCAGGTAACTACAGTATTTGCAGGGGGTACACCAGCAGGAACGCTCGGTATAGGTTCACTTGCAACTGATGCCATCACAACTGGCGGTGATGTTACTGATATCGACCAGGATGAGTTCATCACTTCAACAGATGTAACCTGGACAACTGCAGGTTACTATGAAGTTACTACTACAGCAGGTTCCGACTACGAAGATGCCGTAAAGACTGGTTTGCATCCAGCACCGGCAATCATTATAGGAGCTGCAACAACCGTACCTTGTGTCTGTCTCTATTTGACTAACGTTGGGACGTACACGGCCGGCAAGTGTCGCGTGCATCTGTTAGTAACGGATATTCCTGGAAAGTAGTATACCCAGGAAGTACAAAAATTTGACTTTCTGAACGGGGTGTCAATATGAACTTAGGTGAGATAGTAACAGAAGTTAGAATTAACTTGAAGGACCAGCGGGCTGATGTGCTGGCTTCTATCCAAGACTATATCAACGAGGCTTATCGATGGGTAGCGGGAGAGACAACTCTCCCCTCCCTTAAAACTCTCTTCACTGTGGACACTGTGCTTTCACAGGCCTACACAACTATAACAGGAAACTTCGATGGAAGACTGTTGTATTGTGGAACAAGTGAAGGACAACTTTCTGTTCTTGACGGAGGCGTTTTTGAACTCCTTGAGAATCATCCTGACCTTACTGAGGCAGGTGATGTTGAACATGTAGCAGTTGAAGGTTCTACACTGTGGTACGCAAAGGTACCTGAAACTGCAACCACGTTGATTTGTCTTGGATACTATACACCAGCTCTCATGACGGCTAATACTGACACCCCGTCTGCAATTCCTGATTATTTGCACAGGGGTTTGTTAGTAAACAAGGCGTCGGCAATAGGCTTTTCTATTATTGAAGATGGTCTTGAGGGTGAAAGGCCTAACACGAGTTTCTATGAGCGAGAGGCTGATAAGGCACTAATGTTACTTAAAGGCTGGGTTGAAAAGCGTCGGGGACACCTGAGACGCGGCGTGTGGAGCGTGTGATGGCCTATAAAACTGTTCCATTTTTGAAGGCTTCGAAAGGTCTGAACGTAATTGCAGACCCTGTACGAATAGTGTTTGATGCTGAGAAAGGTGTTGTTGACCTTGCTACTGCTTATAACATAGACATTGACACAAGTGGCAGGATAAGTCGACGGACTGGTCAGACACTAAAAGGTGCTTGGGCTTCCCACAGTATTTTTGCCGAAGACGATGTGTGCTTCTTTGTTAGTGGAACAGCGTTGTATCAGCTGAATACAGACTACACTCGGACAGGAATACGCAGTGGGTTAACACCAAACCTAAAAATGTATTTTGCAAAGGCGAAAGACAGAGTCTATTATGCGAATGGACAAGAGCTTGGTTATGTGTTAGGCGGAGTTTCCCACTATTGGGAAGCCGATACTTACGTGGGGCCAGCTACAACTCGAGTGTTTAGCGGCCCACCAGCCCACATCACCATGCTTGAAGTTTATAAAGGAAGAATCTATGCTGTCGTAGATGATGTCTTGTGGCACAGTGAACCGTATGCGTATGGCTGGTTTGACCTTGCAAGGAATTTCATACAGTTCAAAGGGAGTATCCGGCTTGTTAAGGCGGCGTATGGCACAACTGACAGGGACTCTGATGGACTGTATGTGGGAACAGATTCAGGTGTAGAATTCCTTGAAGGAGATAATCCTGACACAATGACTCGCGAACAAGTCAGCGACTCTCCACCTGTAATTGGCACGGCTGTACGGTGCGAAGCGGCGAGAGTGGCTGGGCCGGCCAAGACTGGAAAGGTAGTAATGTGGACAGCACAGAATGGAATCTGGGTGGGTGGAGCAAACGGACAGGCTGATTGTGTAACAAAGGATAGGTTGAAATACCCTTCGGCACTCTACGGTGCAGGGGTCTATTATAATGGGAAGTATATTGTACTTCTTCAAGAATAAGGAGGATTTA
>Ga0302244_1001699_pt1 | contig 12642 bp, 10 predicted proteins | sample AAG_UR_Phe_MG_FD_193513 | JGI IMG/M metagenome (GOLD analysis project Ga0302244, IMG submission 193513) | Enriched activated sludge microbial communities from anaerobic digester in WTTP, New Holstein, Wisconsin, United States - AAG_UR_Phe | ecosystem: Engineered > Bioreactor > Anaerobic >... | reverse complement strand
AGAAAAGAGTGCCCGATATTTTATTATCATTCGGCGGCGATTCCAATGAAAAACGCTTCCACACAATCGGATAGGCAACACCTTTCGGAATTTCGGCAACAAGACGCGACCAGTCTGCGAATTCGATGTTTGTGGAAAATAACAAACTATGTTCATGCTCAAAACTATCCACAAAATAACCGTAAAGACTGCAATTGCGCACTGCGCCCTTGATGGATAAACCAATCTTGCGCGGTTCTGCGGCAAGAGGGATGGTGCGTTGAATATCCATAGAAGTTTTTTCGGCGCCTTTTTCAATCTCAAACCGCATCCAACCAACAACCTTTTTCTCCTCTTCCATTTTGGCAACCGTGATATCCATGCTGCCGGCGATTCGAGGAGAAGATGTTTTAACCTTCCATTCTCCGCCCACGTTAAAATCCGAAATAGTTTTAATTTCTTCGCCCACAACAAGAGGGATTCGGCATCTTGCGCCCGCCGCGCTCGCTTCGATAAATCCCGATGCGCTGTTTTTGCCGGCTTTGAAGCACCCCGAAGCAGAAAAAATACCGCAACTGCTGTCCGCCGTCCACTCTGCGTGTTCAGAAGGGATGCTGAGCATAGAGCCGTCAGGGGCGATTCCGGTTAGCATCAGGAAAACCTCTTCGCCCGGAAGAAGGCTGATGCTATCGCGGTCAAGTCGGATCTCTTTGAGCGTTCCCAATACGCGCGCGGATATCCGCGTTTTTGCCCCTTTCATCGCGATGTTTATAGTTCCGCTCCTTGTGGATGCGCCAGATTTGAATGAGCCGCCGAGCATCTCGCCAAGCGAGGCGGGCTTGATTTTGATATCCGCGTTTTCCGTGCTGAGAATGTTATTATACTTATCTATGAGCGTCGCGCGAATGGGAATGGTCTTGCCGGATAAAATATCTATGGACGCCGGATTGGAAACTAATCGAAATGGTTTGCCTTTGGGATTGCGGTTTGTTATGAGCATTGCCGAAGAAATAGCAGGCTCGCTGCCGCCTTGCGGCGAATTGAAAAGCGATAAATTTTGTTCCCCATAATTTCGTGTTGCCAAAGCGGCTGTATCATCTTTGTTCAGAAGATATGCCTCGCTGCATCCGAGAAAAAGCATATATTCCGTAAGCTGCCCCGCATTCATGCCGATGCTGTGATTGGGCTGTCTGCCATCCACAACAACAATCACAAACCGTTTTCCGCCCTCGATAAATCCCGCTCCGCATAAAGACATCAGCGATTCTGATTTTATAGAAGATGAATTCATATCAAATGCCGATTTGCCGTTTTTGATAAGAGGCGGCGCGTCGGCAAGCGTCTGCGGCAAATCTGTGATATTTATGGTTTTCGGCGCAATGGCAATGGATGGCATCAGGCTTGCCGCTGCAATGGTCGCACCTGTTTCGCCCATTTGACAGAGCGGTTTTTTTTCTGTACTTGAAAGTTTTTTGAACTCAACCTCAACCTGAACGATATTGGCGTCGGCATAAATCAGATAAATCATCAACGGTCCGTTGATGCTCCACACATGCGCTTTTTGGCAAACAATACCCGGGAATATCTCAGCGCCTTCCGCCGCCTCGCTATCCACAGCCTCCGGCAAAAGAGCGGTATTATTAGGATAGCAAGCCTTTAAAGAAAGACTCTTTTCCGCGTTCGAAACAATGGGATTTAGGAGAATAATAAAAAGAATTATGCAAATCGTTGAGGAAAGTTTATGCATCATTTTTGTTTAAATCCTGATAGGGAATTTGATCCCCGAGCTGGGGAATGAATTGAAATCGCGTAATATCTATGACCTGAGTAGATTCCGGCTGATATGGAATATTTGAGCCGGGAATAAAATGAATCATGATGTTTGTTGAATCGGCGTCCATTTTCATGTTTGGAATCTCAAGACCTTTTTTTTCCAGATTAATCATCGCAAGAGCGCGCAGGATGCGATGAAGATGGGATATGCCTATTCCAAAAGAGACGCGTCCCGAGGCGGTTTCCAATTGAACTTGAAATTCGCGGTCTATAAGATATTTGGCAAGGGAAGCGGTATAAATAACAGCGTTCTCAAAAAGCTCTTCAATATCCTTCGATATAGGCAACGCGGCAGAGTTGTTAAAAATTAAAGTAATCTTTTTTTTCTCTTCCTTTTCAAATTCGCGCAACATAATCTTGTTTGAACGGGCGGAGACCTTCCAATGAATAAAACGGGCGCTGTCCGAAGGCGTGTATTCGCGCAAGCCGTAAAGACTGTGACCCGAACCTTTGCGCCCGGACTCAAATTCTCCCAAATCCACGTTTGCGGATTCGAGCAAGGGGCGTATGTCAATAATCTGCGGATAGACAAGAATTTCCTGCGATTGCGTAACGGCAATTGCCCTTACAAAAAAACCAAATGGGAAACGCGAGACAATTCGAATGCGGGCAAGTTTGTAAATCCCGCGGTGCGGAAAAAATACCCGATAGGTGATGTTGGTTTTTGAGCGAGGCGGTATATGCGAAAGATAGCAAACGCCGACCATCTCGCCGGTAGCAAGATAGTCCATGATCCGCAGCGAATAAGAAAACATCCAACGCTTGTCGTTTGCCACTTCAAGCGGGATTGTTGCCGCTTCTCTTGCGCTGATGTGGCGCACGGCAAGCCGCCGCACCCTGATTTTGCGCAGCGTGCTTGTGGATAAAAGACCGGATATAATAAAAAAGGAAAGCATCATGGACATAATAAGATATAAAAGATTGGTGCTTGTGTTGATGGCGGCAAATCCTATGAAAAAGGTGATAAGGACAAAGATGATTCCTTCCAGCGTGATGCGATATTCGCGCCGTATGCCCGCCCAGTTCTTGATGATACGGTTAATGCGATTAAATGCTTTTTTTAGGATGTTAGTCATTTTATATCTTTGAGCATCTCAATAAAAGTATCCAGACGCAGACACGTGCGGGCGTCCAGCGCGCCGGGTCTGTCCCCTTCGAGCGTCAAGATTGGCAGAGACAACTCATGCCGCAGAATCATATCTTCAATTCCTCGATGGCAAAACGCCTGAACATAATGAATTAGACCATCCGCTCCGCGTTTTTTTATCTCTTTGTTGAGATCCTTTATGCGAAATGCCGAATCATAAGGATACGTATAAGATAAATATTGCTCAATAAGCGAACCGCTTTCGTTTGGCATGCTGAACTGGCGCTGCATCTCATTCAGCACAACTTGAACGCCAAGGCAGTTCAGGTAATCATGAAGGTCGGAAAAAATCGGAGGAACACCCGCAATGGCAATCTTAAGCGGGCGCTCGTTTGGAGAACGTTTCATCGCCACTTTCAGAAATTCATCGAGTTTTTTTTCAAATACGAACGGATTTCCCCAAAAGTCGCTTGAGGAAACAAGCCAGAAATGATTCTCGCCGCCGGTGACCTGTCCTGTTTGCCAAGTTAAGCGGTCTAACAGGCTGAGTTTTTCCCGAAGAGGTTTCAACCATATTCGAATCTTTTCCGCCTCGGCTATTGTTGTGCCAACCTCCCGTGCCAGACGCTCCATTTCCAACTCCAACCTCGATGCCTCCCTGTTCCGAGGAAAGTTGAAAGTCAGGATATTTGGCGCATTATCGCAAATCTGAAACGTCTCCAGCATAGAAAAAGTGTTGGAGCAATCCCCTTCAGTAACGATAATAATTCTATCCACGGAAGACGCCTGAATTGCGACGCCATAAATGCCTTTTATCCATGCGCACAGATTTCGCGGATAGCCGTCTTTTTCTGCTCGCTGGATGAATTCATCAGCCCGCGAACTGCCAACAAAAATATTATTCAAATCAACGGGGATGTCTCCCGCTGCCAATATAATCTCCACGGGGAGCGTTGTCGTAAATCCCGTGCGAATGCCTGACATGTTAGATATCCTTTCCTTCTCCGGATGAATTGCTCCGTCCCCAGAAGAATAAAGAATTCTATGAATGAATAAATACCCGTGGCAACTTATTTTTCAGCGGCGATGCATAACAGGCAGGGATTATTTATAGATGCCGGTAAAGAATGTGCGCATAATGTTTTCGGCAAAATCCGCAAGCGCCCCTTCGTATTTGGTCGCTATCCAATATCGCAGGGCGGCGTTGATGAGCCCCCGTAGATAATAGGCGTATTCAAGGGGGTCTGCTTTGCGGAAAATGCCTTCCGATTGCCCCTCGGCAATCAGACGCCCTAAGATGACCGTGTTGAGGCGATAGCGGTCTATCTGCTCTTGTGTGAGCAGATTGCGCAGCATATAGCACTCTTCGTCAAGATATTCAAAATTCATGGAAACAAGTTTGGATAGGGGAGCGTGTATCTCATAATCGGAAAGCAGTGTTTTAACAAAGCGGGAAAGTTTGACATCCGCCTTGCCCCTTGAGTGAATGCTTTTCTCCAATATGGCTGTCACGTCATCAATACCTTTGGTCATCAAATCGGAGACAAGCGAATTGACATCCTTGTAATAAGTTTTGATTTCTTTTTCTGTCAGCCCCGCCTCTTTGGCAATGCAGGCTAATGTCATATTCTTAAGACCAAAATTTTTAAAACAAATCTTTGCGGCTGTAAAAATTTTCTCTTTAGGCTCCATGTTTTCGCTTCCTATTTTGAATAATATGCGCACAAAGATATATCAGAATAATTGACTCAGTCAAGGCAAATTATTTGACCTTTGCATCCGATTCTCACACGCCATCCGCGCCGTTATTCTCCTCATCTAACTCTTCATCGTCCTCATCCTGCGCGTGTTCTGGCGGTTTCATCTCAACGATTTGATCAAATTTGATGTTATATTTGTTTTCGTTGGCATCCTGAAGCACGCAGGTTTGCATGAGGAGGTTGCGCTCGAGGATATAGCCTTCCTGATTTTGGGTTTTGACATAAGCGCCAACCTCCGGCGCGTTGGCTCCCAGCTTTTTATACTCCTCTTCTTCATATTCAAGACAACACATCAGACGCCCGCAACAGCCGGAAAGTTTGGCAGGGGAGAGGAAGATGTCCTGATTTTTTGCCATGCGGATAGTGACCGGTTTGAATTCCCGAAGAAAACCCGCGCAACAGAGGCGCTGCCCGCAAACGCCATAGCCGTCTATCTCCCGCGCTTCGTCCCGCACGCCAATTTGCCAAAGTTCTATGCGGGCGCGTAAAGATGCGGCAAGGTCGCGCACCAGCTCCCTGAAATCAACGCGTTTATCCGCCGTAAAATGAAATATGATTTTGTTATTGGCGTCGTCAAAACGAACATTGGAGATTTTCATGACAAGATTATATTTCAAAGCCTTTTCGCGGCAGCATTGAATGGCGCTTCGCTCCCGCTCCTTCAAAGCCTTCCACTTCTCAACCTCCTCTTCTGTTGCTTTGCGAATGACCTTAAAAAGCGGACGCATCGGGATTTCTTCTGTGTAGCGATGTTCGATGGCGCACACGTAACCCGTCGTTTCAAACTCGCCCCAAAGGCAAACGCAAAAATCCCCGATTTTCAGTTCGAGCCCTTCATCCACATAATATTTGGGCATCGAAATATCGGAAAATTTAATTCCAACCAGTTTAACCATATTTTGTTTTTTGCATCCTCGAATTTTATCGCCGAACGTTATTAAAGAACACCATTTATGGATTGATATTTCAGGTGTCAATTTATTAGTTGGATTTTTCAAAGCCTCCATATTGAATCATCAGAAACTTTGGATAAAAATGTATTGCGCCAACCAAGATGGATTGTTCATTAGTCAAGGCATTATGATTAATAATTATGCATTCAAAATAGTTTTGGCAACTCTCTTCTGGCTGGGACAGATGAAAATCTGCATCACCGTCATCAACAAATATATCGTTTTTATGCACGACCGTTTTGTGAAACAGATCCTTATCATCGCTTTCGCACTATTTATGGCAATCTTCCCCATTGTGTTATTTGCGCGCTATCACCATAATGATATAATCATGCAAATATTAACTTTGCATCCCCGCCGCTTTGTTGCCTTCGTTTTACTCTTATATTTCCTCTTCGGCGTTCTTTTATTTATCCGCGCTAACATTATATCGCTTATTAGAAAACTCAGCCGCCCCTTTCCTCCGAGAGTCCGCCTTCTCGAACGCGTTTGCCTGATTCACCCGGATGCGCCCAAATGGACGCCGCCCCGTATCCCGTTGGGGCTCGGAAGGTTTCTCAACTCATTTAATAATTATTACCAACTGGAAAAAAGCATTTATGAAATTCAGAGCGATAATCTGCCCGATGATTTTGACGGCTTGCGTGTAGTTCACTTGACGGACTTCCATTTTGACGGGTCGTTGGATGATGAATACTATGACTTTTGTATCCGTGAAGCCAACGCCCTCAACCCGCATATCATATTTGTTACCGGCGATAACATATCCGCGAGCGATTATACCAAACAAGCAGTCAAAAAACTATCCGAACTTCAAGCGGCGGATGGCGTCTTTTTCCTCCGGGGCAATCATGATTTTTGGACGGACGGCAAAGGTTTTCTTGCCGAAATGAAAAAAAAAGGATGCGTTGTTCTTGATAACAAAGCCATACGTATCAAAAAAGGCAAGTCACAGATTCTCATCTATGGCGTTGAACATCCATGGAAGCGCGACATAATCTGGGATAATCTTCTGCGAGACAAACGCGATATTTTTACCATTTGCGTCACACACACGCCGGATAATTTCCGACGCGCTGCGGACGCCGGAGCCGCATTAACCCTTTGCGGGCATACACACGGAGGGCAAATTCGCCTGCCCTTTTTCGGTCCGGTCATCTGCCCGTCGCGATATAATAGGACTTATGATCAAGGATTTTTTGAACGAAACGGCGGACTTCTCTACATCAATCGAGGCATTGGCAGCACAGTCCCATTCCGTTTTCGATGCCCGCCCGAAATCGCCCTTTTTATTCTGAAAAAAACTTTGACCGTTCCATGATGCGCAAGACTATCTTTGCGCTTTTCTAACCTCGTCCTTGATTCGCTGAATATGTCCGCGTCCCATTCCCTTGACCTCGCAGCCCAGCTCAAAAAAGCGTTTAATCTTTGCATCGTCCAAAATACCAAAACAATCAATGACCGCAACCGGCTTGCCGGTTTTCTTGATGGTTTCATCAGGTGTGAGATTGAGATACGGCTCATGGCGGACGGCAAGGACAATGGCATCCGCGCCCTTCATTGCTATATCAAGATTCTGTTGGATTCGCAAATCTTTGAGTTTTTCCTGATTGCGGAAAAAGCGCTTGAGGCTGTAATTCGGGCTCGGGTAGGAATCCTGCTGCTCAAATTCCCACCAGTGAAGGACATATGGATCATGCACGCGAATCTCCGCGCCCATCTCTGACAATTTGCGAATCATGACTTCCGAGCCGCTGTAACGCGTGTCGCCGACATCCTCCCGGTAGGCGGCGCCGAGAATCAAAATATCCGCCGAGGCTATGGGGCGCCCCATGTTCCTCATGGCGTCGCGCACAAGTTGAGCGGCATGAAGTCCGCGCGTGTCGTTTATATCAATCGCCATGGGCGTGATTTTGAAAATCTCATCCTCAAAACCAAGAATATGTTTGTATGCCCAATACCCCAGCCCGCCATCCTTGGGAAGGCAATAACCGCCTATGCCGGGACCCGGAAAGATGATGTTGCAATGAGTGGGGCGAACCTTGATGGCATTGATGACCTTCAAGATATCCACGCCATTTCTCTCCGCAAAAAGACTCCACTCATCAAGGAAGGCAAGAATCGCGGCGCGATACGAATTTTCGACAATCTTTGCCGTCTCGGATTCAATCGGGCGATCAAGAACCGTGAGCGGATATTTTTTCGTGTTTAAAACCTCGTTCAGAAATTTAACCACTCTTTCCCGAGCCTCCTGATTGACACCGCTGCAAACGCGCCAAAAGTCGCGAATGCTGGCAACATAGTTTTTCCCCGGCATCACGCGTTCATAACTATGCGCAAGGAGCGGCTCGCTCTCGATTCCACGCTTGCGGAAAGCCTTCTTCATTATGGGGAGAGCAATCTGTTCTGTTGTGCCCGGAGCGACGGTTGTTTCGATAAGAACAAGCGCCTTGGCAGGAATACGGTCTGCAATAACCTGAAAAGAACCTTCCAACGCATCCATATCCGTCCGCCCTGTCCGAACATTGCCCAGCGATTCCTTCAAATAATCACATTGAACATCCACAACCACCACATCAGCCAGTGTCATCACATCATAAATATGAGTTGCGATAAGACATTTCTTCTCAAGAACGCATCGGCGAATCATCACATCCACTTCCGGATCATCCGCTTTAACAGGGGAGACGCCGCGATTTAATAGAGGGATTTTCCAATAGCTGCGGGTACTGGGGCGCTGAACCCCGATGACAAATTTTCCCGGTTTGCCGGTTGCATCCACAGAATCCGCAACAACCGCCGCCATAACTGCACCGACAAAGCCAACGCCAAGCACAACAACAATCTCCCGACCCATCGCGCGCTGTTCTTCCACAATTTTTTCGACACGCTTAAATTCTGCCGATGATTCATCCTCCGTCGGCAAGGCAAACTGTTCACCGTCCGGACTCATCGAATATGCGATTTTCATATCTCCACAACCTCCGTTGGATAAAATGATGTTCATGAAAACTCAAACAATGAAACGACTTTTATTTTATTTTAAAAATACCAATCAAGTTATTTTCTTAAATACTAAAAAAACACCGCAGTTTTTCAAATCGAGATTTTATGAATAACGAAGAGGGCAGTTTCTTTTCGAGGCAGGGCGGGTTTAACACAAACTTAATTTTTCATAAGGGATGACCCCCTGATACAGTCCGCTTCCAAAGAGGTGCGCTTATTCTCAAAATAATTTATTGACCGCATGGCGGGCATCCCATAGTTAATTTAATGTTCATCTGTTATTATCCATTCTGAAACGGAAATAAGATTTTGAAGGAAAAAAGCGATTCATATATTGTGCTGGCGAGAAAGTGGCGTCCGCAGACTTTTGAAGATGTGGTCGGGCAGGAAACAGCAAAGCGCCAATTGCAAAATGCCCTCAAGGAAGGACGCATTGCCAACGCCTATCTCTTCGCCGGACCTCGCGGCGTGGGAAAGACAAGCATCGCGCGTATCCTTGCCAAGGCGCTCAACTGCGCGGACGGGATAACGCCCAACCCGTGCAATAAATGCGCACAATGTGTTTCCATTACGCAGGGCAATTCGATGGATGTCACTGAAATTGACGGCGCATCCTACACGGGCATTGACGATATTCGCGATTTGCAGGAAGGCATCAATCGCGCCCCGTTTTCCGCAAGGAAAAAAGTGTATATCATTGACGAAGTCCACATGTTGAGCCGCCCTGCCTTCAATGCCTTGCTTAAAACGCTGGAAGAGCCGCCGCCATTTGTTGTTTTTATTTTTGCCACAACCGAGCTGGAAAAAATCCCGGAGACCATTAAAAGCCGCTGCCAAATGTTCCTTTTTGAGCGTATCACGGCAAAAGATATCCACGACCGCCTAAGCCTAATTCTTTCAAGGGAGAAAGGAGTCAAAGTCTCGCCGGAGGAAAAAGAGGCGATTTTAGAAGCCATCGCTTCAAGCGCCGAGGGCGGGCTCCGCGATGCAGAGGTAACTCTGGATCAGCTGATTTCCCTTTCCGGCGGGCAAATCAAGTTTGAATATGTCAGCCAGCTGCTCGGACTTGTTGAGCTGGATCTCCTTATCGGAACGGTGAACGACCTTGCGCGGCGCGATATTCGCTCCTTGCTCGAGCGCATATCGCAACTCGTTAATAAAGGACGCGACCTTGAACGTTTTGTAAAAACCATGCTGGCTTTTTTAAGGGATTTGATGATTCTCAAAGCCGGCGCCGAATTGGAGTCAACGGCATATTCCGCCGAGCGTTTCAAAGAGATTAATAATCTGCTCGACGGCATTGCTCTTCCGTTTCTTTTAAATGCCATGAACACATTCTTCCTTCTTGAAGAGCGGATTAAAACCGTGCCGCAGGCTCGATTCCTTATTGAGTTCGCATTTATCAAACTCTGCGCCATTCAGACGGATGTTGATATCGAAACGATCCTATCGCGCATCAAAAAGATGGACAAGGGGATTCCAGCTCCTGCGCCGAGGCAGGATTATAATCAGCCGGCGGCTTATTATGATGCATCGCCGCTGCCGCTGCAAAAGGCGCACGCAGCAGATCTTTTCAATGGAAACGCTAACAATCAGCCAAGTCCCAAAACCGTCCAATGGTCTATCGAGCAGATTGAAGCGCTGCAAGACCAAACCCAATTAATCAACCGATTAATTGAATTGATTCTTCAAAAAAAACCCATTCTTGCCGCAACTCTTGAACGCGCCGCTTTTCGTATGGATAACAACAATCTGCTCACCATCAGCGTTCCAGAACAGGTTTTGGTAGATATAATTGTCAAAGGGGATACTCTAAAATTGATGGAGCAAATGTTTTCCAAATTGAGCGGAAAACCCGGACGCATCAAAATTGAATTGCAACCTCCGGAATCATCCCCATCTGATTTGATATCAAAACCAGCCGAGCCCGCAGCTGGCGATTCACCATCTGCGGCTAACCAAAATAACGCCGAGAAGGAAAATTGCGAGTATCCCTCAACCGAGGATACGGATTATTTGCCCACGCCTTCCGATGACGCCGATGAATTGGCGCCAATTCATCATTTTGATGAAAGCCAATACAAGCGTCTTTTTAAGGATACAAACTACCCAAAGAAGAAAATCCTTGAATTGTTGTCGCAAAACCCTGACATAAAATCGGCTGTGGATGTTATTAAAAAGACCTTAGGAGCCAAATTAACCCATTACGATGATATGAAAATAACCTAATTTTATCGGAGGATTATTTTTGATGTTTGACCTTAAACAACTTCAAAAAATGCAACATGAGATTCAGGAACGCATGTCAAAAATGGATGAAGAACTGGAAAAAAAGTTATCGAAGCGACTTCCGGCGGAGGCGTCATCGCCGTCAAGATGAACGGCAAACAACAAATTCTTTCCATTAAAATCCAACCGGAGGCAGTTGACCCTGATGATATCGAAATGTTGGAAGATCTGGTGCTTGCAGCCGTGAACGCCGCCATAACAAAATCCAAAGAATTATCTCAAAATAATTTAACGCAACTGACGGGCGGGATGAAAATTCCCGGTCTGCCTTTTTAATTTTCGTGCCGCTTACGCAATTTTTATAAAGGTTGATTCCTGTGTTAAAACGTTCCCCCACTTTTGAATCTCTAATTGCAGAATTAAATAAATTGCCGGGAATTGGGCGGAAAAGCGCCGAACGCATCGCCTATCATTTTGTCAAAGCATCGCGCGAAGAAGTTATGTCTTTGGCTTCGGCGTTAAAGGCGGTAAAAGATAATATAATTTCATGTTCCACATGTTTTAATCTGGCGGAAAAAGATCCCTGCCCCATTTGCGAAGACCCCTCGCGAGACGCAGCACAGATTCTGGTTGTTGAGGACGCTATGGATATCGCCGCATTTGAACGTGCGGGCGTTTATAAAGGACGCTATCATGTCCTGCAGGGGCGCATAGTTCCGCTCAAAGGCATTACGCCCGAGCACCTTCGGATTCGCGAACTTGTCGAACGAGTCCGGGGCGGCGCCGTTAAAGAAGTTATCCTTGCGACAGATCCCGATGTGGAAGGCGACGCAACGGCGCTTTACATATCGCGGCTTCTTTCCCCGCTTGGCGTTGAAATCACGCGCATCGGTCTGGGCATACCGATGGGCGGCTCTCTGGAATACACAGACAGTATCACACTTGAAAAAGCGTTGGAAGGGCGAAAGAGGTTTTAGAGTGAAGCATGCAAAAACACTGTTATTATTCCTTTTTATTGCATCGGCATCGTGGGCTGCATCTTCAAAGGTTGTCTCAATTAAAACCGGCGCGCCCGGCAATTTGTTTTTCACGGACCAAAAAATTCTCATAAAGATTAATGTTATTCCGCAAAATGCTTTTCAACCGCAAAAACTGACCGCGCACATCATTAATTACAGAAACCAACTTTTTCGCACAGTTGTCTTCCCAGTCTCGTCTGAAACTGGCATGACCATCGAGGACAATATTGGTTTTCTTCAAGCGGGCTATTATAGCTATGTTGTTGAGGCGGAAGGAGCAGAAGAGCAAAAAAGCGTTGGGTTCATCAAATTTGGTGTCATCAGAAAAACACAATCAAAAACCCCGCGAGATGAATCGCCCTTTGCCGTTGACGCCTTTTTGAGCTGGCGCGTCTCGTCTTTTGAACTTGCCGCAGAAGCGGCGAAAATTATGAATCGCATTGGAATCATCTGGATGCGCGACCGAATCTCGTGGAACGATGTCCAGCCAGCCAAAGGAAAATGGAATTGGGAAAAATACGATGCCGCCGCAAAGGCGCAATATGTCAATGGGATGAAGGTGTTGCAAGTTTTTCAAGATACTGCGGTCTGGGCATCGGAGAGGCAAACAGGCAAGGACTCTTTGTGCCAGAAGTATGCGCCCGATGATACTTATTTATATTACCGATGGGCAGCCAACGCGGCAAGCCGATACAAAGAGGAAGTCTCCGCGTGGGAATTATGGAACGAGTTTGATATTCCCGTATTTTTTATGGGAAGCGCCGATGAATACGCGC